>Ga0208647_1000001_pt1:0-262500 | contig 399554 bp, 321 predicted proteins | sample AntAceMetag02UKA_FD_184765 | JGI IMG/M metagenome (GOLD analysis project Ga0208647, IMG submission 184765) | Saline lake microbial communities from Ace Lake, Antarctica - Antarctic Ace Lake Metagenome 02UKA (SPAdes) (version 2) | ecosystem: Environmental > Aquatic > Non-marine Saline... | reverse complement strand
CAGTACCGAAGCTATGGATTCTGAATTTATTCAGAGTGGTAGAAGAGCGTTCTGTTAACCGTTGAAGGCATACCGGAAGGATTGCTGGAGGACACAGAAATGATTATCCAGGCACGAGTAGCGATAAACCAGGTGAGATTCCTGGTCACCGAAAGCCTAAGGTTTCCTGAGTAAAGCAACTCTGCTCAGGGTTAGTCGGACCCTAAGGCGAGGCCGAAAGGCGTAGTCGATGGGAAACAGGTTTAATATTCCTGTACCACCTATAAGATGTTTGAGCTATGGGGAACACAGAAGTGAAAGTCCAGCCAGCGATTGAAAGTGCTGGTTTAAGGTTGTAGGGAGATCCGGTAGGCAAATCCGCTGGATCACTATCCTGAGAGCCGAATAGGAGGGCCTAGCCCATAAACTGGACCTAATCCCGCTGTCAAGAAAAACCTCTATGTTAGTCTTAAAGGTGTCCGTACCGCAAACCAACACAGGTAGGCGAGATGAGTATTCTAAGGTGCGCGAGAGAACTCTGGTTAAGGAACTCGGCAAATTAACTCCGTAACTTCGGGAGAAGGAGTGCCTGCCGATGATATCTCTTTACGAGAAAAGATAGGTAGGCCGCAGTGAAATGGCCCAAGCGACTGTTTACCAAAAACACAGGTCTCTGCTAAGTCGTAAGACGAAATATAGGGACTGACACCTGCCCGGTGCTGGAAGGTTAATAGGAGCGCTTAGACTTCGGTCGAAGGTGCGAATTGAAGCCCCAGTAAACGGCGGCCGTAACTATAACGGTCCTAAGGTAGCGAAATTCCTTGTCGGGTAAGTTCCGACCTGCACGAATGGTGTAACGATTTGGGCACTGTCTCGACCAGAGACTCGGCGAAAATGAAGTGTCGGTGAAGATGCCGGCTACCCGCGGCAGGACGGAAAGACCCCGTGAACCTTTACTACAGCTTGACATTGGGTTTTGGTTTTTATTGTAGAGAATAGGTGGGAGGCTTTGAAGCAGTGACGCCAGTTGTTGTGGAGCCAACTTTGGAATACCACCCTATAATTGCTGAAATTCTAACCAGATACCTTGAATCAGGTATTGGAACAGTGTCTGGTGGGTAGTTTGACTGGGGCGGTCTCCTCCTAAACAGTAACGGAGGAGCGCAATGGTTCCCTCAGCACGGTCGGTAATCGTGCGTAGAGTGTAAACGCATAAGGGAGCTTGACTGCGAGACATACAGGTCGAGCAGGTGCGAAAGCAGGTGTTAGTGATCCGGTGGTTCCGAATGGAAGGGCCATCGCTCAACGGATAAAAGGTACTCCGGGGATAACAGGCTTATCTCCCCCAAGAGCTCATATCGACGGGGAGGTTTGGCACCTCGATGTCGGCTCGTCGCATCCTGGGGCTGGAGAAGGTCCCAAGGGTTGGGCTGTTCGCCCATTAAAGCGGCACGCGAGCTGGGTTCAGAACGTCGTGAGACAGTTCGGTCCCTATCCGCCGTGGGCGCAGGAGATTTGAGAGAACTTATTCCTAGTACGAGAGGACCGGAATGAGGGATCCTCTGGTGCACCAGTTGTCGTGTCAACGGCATCGCTGGGTAGCTATGATCCTAAGAGATAAGCGCTGAAAGCATCTAAGCGCGAAACTCGACTCGAGATAAGATCTCCCTTCCGGTTTATCCGGACTGAAGGTAACTTAAAGACTATGAGTTTGATAGGCCACAGGTGTAAGCATGGTAACATGTTCAGCCGAGTGGTACTAATTTACCGTGAGGCTTGATCAATATTATTCTAACTTTAGTTCGCATATTGTTCTACTCAGCTTTTTCCCATACTTTGTCAATACGACTGGCTTTGCTAATCAAAGCCAATCATAAGTTTTTTGATTTTTCGACGACTTTAGCACAGGGGAAACACCCGATCCCATTCCGACCTCGGAAGTTAAGGCCTGTAGCGCCGATGATAGTGCCACCTTTGGCGGTGTGAAAGTAGGACGTTGTCGAGAAACCTTGAAGAGCCCTATTCCTGAGAATATCGAAGGATGGGGCTCTTTGCTTTTATGGAATTATAACACGGATTTGTTGTTTATTCCAATCTCTCGAACTAAATTCGGGCTTAACAGAGGATGACATAGCTCACGTAGATAAGGTTGTTGTGGGTTATCTTTCTTTTGTGTAGGAGGAAATATGAAGAAATTGCTATTCATTTTATGTATGCTCAGCCTAAGCAGCTTGCTAAGTGCACAAATAATTAAGATTACGACTCTGCAGCCCTTAGCGGAGTGGGACTTTGTCTCAGTTTTAGATTACAATAAAAACTTTGGTCCTGGTTCACCACAACTATTCAGCTATAGGATTGATCCAGGTGATATGGCTGTAGAGGACGTAGGATTTGAAATATCACTGACCACCTCGGCCAGAGAGTTCGAGTCATTTGGACCTGTACTTATAAAATACACCTTTGCAATGGATTTGGTTGCCCCAGTAACCATCGACAATACTAAATTTGATGTCGAATCTAAGTCAAATAACATTGTTGATGAGTATGGTAATGCAATTAAATTGAAAAACGCCGTTTACGATGGCATCAGTGAATCGGATATTAAGGATTTATTAAACGATTTTGCTGCAAGTGGCGGAAACCTACCGGAAGGTACCTACTCATTTAAGTTTTCAATCACCGCTCCTCCTGGTTATGAAGTTGATGACAGTGCCTTCGAATCGATTGCCGTAATCAACGCTCGTATACCCGAAGGATTCACAATGATCGCCCCCAGGGATGAAGAGATCATTACTGGAGCAAATCCATTTTTTGAATGGAGTTCACCGGGTTGCGAGGACTATTATATAAGAATAGCTGAGTACAATCCATTATTACATAGTTCTCCAGATGATGCGATCAACAGTGCATCTTCCTTGCCATATCCAGACAATCATGATTATTACCCCCTTGGCGACGCCACAAGTTTTCTCTATGAAGGTGTCGGACGACCCCTTGAAGTGGGCAAGACCTATGTCTGGCAGGTAAAAAAGAAATGCTCCTCAAATCGGAGTGATAAATGGGAGATCAGCCAAGTTCAGAGCTTTGGAATTCTTCAAGCCAGTAACCAGGCTGAAACTCCATGTCAGCAGCAATTACGGACGGTCCTTGGTGATAATGGCTATAATATTCTTTTCGGTGAAAATGGACCCCTGGAAGGGTACGGAGAATGTCCCGATTTCTCTCTGGATGGAAACACATTGAGTTCATCTGATTTTGAGGCTCTTTTGGTTCAACTCATTAACGGTGTGTATCAAATAGAGAGCGTTACGACTCAATAGAGGTTATTATGAAATATTTATCAAAAATATCTGTCTACATCATCCTTTCTATCTTTTTTACATCGCTTGGACTTGCCCAAGAATCTGTGGGTGTTATTGCCAAAGCTAAAGGCAGCACCTTCCATAAGAAGTTCAATGCTGATGATTACAGCCCCAACGCAGTTATGGGAACTCAGCTTAAGAACCATGACTGGATCAAAACTGGTGATGATGGATTTATAGCGATCTTCTTTCTGGATGACAAGAGTCAATTAAAGGTTAAGAATAATTCAGAAATGGCGATTCTGGCTGCCGTTGAGAGAGGCAAAATTTCTAAGACAATCTCTCTTGATTATGGTACGGTAAAAGCAACTGTTTCCAAACAAAAAGGTGAATTCCGCATTGCTACCCCCACTTCAGTGGCTTCCGTGAAAGGGACTGAATGGTGGGTTCGAAGTGATGAAAACGGAGATGTCTTCATGGTCATCGAAGGGATTGTTGAGATCGAAAACCTTATCAGTGGAATCGTCCAGAATGTCGGCCAGAATAACACAGCAAGTTCTGGTTCCGATGGTTCAATGGATGTGACGGAGACTATTGATAAGGATGTTCCTGATGATCCAGATGATGATGAGGATGTGGGTGAGGACACGAGTACCATCCATGAGCTTAAAATTCGGATGGTCAATGCAGAGACCAATACGGAAAAATTCATCATAATCGAGTACGCAGAATAATCCCAATTTTATAAGATATCTAAAATGAAACGTCTGTTCGCGGTATTACTGTTGGGCTTTGGGCTCAACAGCTACGCTTTTCAAGATCAGGGTGAGATCATTCACATTCCCCCCCGGGAAGCAGTGGAAGGTAATAGCTTATCCCTTGAGGCCATATACACTGGGGACCTGGATCAAATTCTCAATGTAAAAATATTGTACAGACTTGCTGGACAAATTGGCTTTCTCGAACAGAATATGAGCATCAGTGAATTAAAACTGAGTGGGGATCTGCCCGGCGAGGTCATTGGGGCTCCAGGCATAGAGTATGTCATTGTAGCAAATTTAAAAAATGGCGGTCTCGTGGCTTTTCCTGCATCTGAGGATCCGCTGTCAAATCCCCAGTATGTGGCTGTCGAAGAACCACAGGGATCAGCCGAAGTTCTCAATGATTCAGAGAATTTTGGAGAGCTGATCATACTCACGCCTGACGCAGGCGAAATATTTCCCTTCGGTGACCCAATGATTGTTGCTGTCTCACTTTTTACACTTGAGAATGTGGATATTAACTCAGTGAGAGTATTTTTTGACAATGTTGATGTGACAGCCTATTCACTGGTGACGACAGACCTGATCACCTATAAGCCGGATGCACTTGGTCCTGGCCAGCATACTATTTTTATTGAGGTATCTAACATTTATGGTGTTCGTCTGGCATCAACATCCTGGAATTTTTTAGTCCGCAGCCAGGCCCAGCAAATATTTGAAATGGATATTAACGGTAGTTTAAACCTCAATTTCCGCCAGGATGTCATCAATTTCAGTGATTCCACTACCACGCTCATTGATGGTCTAGATACAGTTGAAGTTCCTGTCTATAATCCAGATATCCAATCAGTTTACAGATCTGACTTTGCCACAAATATCAATTTTGATTGGGCAAGGGTGAAAATATTCGCGAATCTTACTAGCAAAGAAGATTCTACGCTCCAAGCTCAGAACCGCTATGGATTTAAAGTTCGAACATCCTGGTTAAAATATGCCTGGGGTGATGAAACAGCCATGATGAACCGATTGTCGCTGTGGGGCAAGCGGGTGCGGGGTCATAACATCGATATCCGCTTTAAGGGTTTCAACCTGCACGTGGTGAGTGGAACAACAGCGCGTCCTATTACAGGATTCGCCTCATTTGATAGTTCAACTGCAACGTGGAATCGCTCAGGGTATAATTTTGAGCGCGGTATTTTTGCTATACGCCCCAGCTTTGGTAAAGGGAAATTGGGTCAAGTCGGCTTCTTCTATGTCCATACCCGCGATAGCGTCAACAGTGTTTCCAGCCGTCCACTATGGACTGGGGATGACTACTCTGCAGAATTGACAGGTGATCTGGGCCCAGTCATCGTGCCCTATGGTGACAACCAATTCCGTTTAAATGATAGCACTTATAATGTCCAATATCAGTTGGCGGGGACCAATCCGGAGGATAACGTCGTCGTCGGATCAGATTTCAAATTAGCTTTTGATGACCACCGCTTTGTCATGGAGGGAAGTGCCGCATTTTCTCTATACAACAATAATATTCTCGATGGTGCTCTATCTCGCAGCAGGCTTGATACATTTGGTCTTTTAGCCGATACAACCTTTGATGATACGCTGGGCTCAGGTACGCTTGATCTTCCCCTGTCTAGTCTGGATGATGCTGTTGCTGGACTCGGGCTGAATTTTCTCCTTGATGAGGATGGTCAATTCGATGCAGAGAAAATGTCAAACTTTTTTGTTTTGAATGAAAATATGGCTTTACCAGTTGATTTGAATGCTCTGGAAGCAAAAAAATATCTGGCCGCAATGACAACTATCGCTTTACGTTTTGCCTTGAAATTGAATTATTACAATCATTTTATCCATATTGATTATCACCATGTTGGTCCCGGTTACAAAGCTCTGGGAAGCCCGGTATTACGAGTGGATGGAAAAGGCTGGAATGGGTGGAAGATCACGGATAAAATCCGCATGCTCAACAATATGCTCTATTTGAACCTGGGATATGAATCGCACAAGAATAATACAACCTCTCTTAATGTTAATACAGATCCAAGATTGGTACAGAATACCTTTAGTGCGGGAATGACCTTAAATCCGGGGCAGGGATTACCCACGATCTCAACAAATATGAAGTATTACACCCGAAATAATAACATCAGCGCGACAGAATCCATCGTCCAGGCTTTGAGTCCCACTCGAGATACTACGATTGTCATTGATGATCGGGAACTCAATGAGTTATTAAGCACTAATGTGAGCTTGACCTATCTCTTTCGCACAGGTGAGATCGGAAATACAGTATCGCTTAATCTGCTGAAATCCGATATGAATAATCTGGTCTTAGGCTATGAAGGGCTTCTCCGCGCTTCAAATCTCTATGGCTTTAATCTGAGGTCAGAGTGGGGGATTCCTTTAACCACCACCTTTTCCGTTCGCAGCAATAGCAATTCATTATACGACGATCAGAATCCAAACTATCAATCCAATACATTTAGCACCTTTCGGTTTGGTGCGGGCTATCGCCTCTTCGCAAGTTCCCTTATCCTGAGAGGGAGTGTGCAGTATATGGATTTCAAATCTGAGAAATATGCTACGTATGGAGACTTTGAGAATCGCTTACTGGACAAATCCGGGAAATCTCAATCAAATTTACAGTTTAATTCTCAGTACACTTTCAAAGCTGTAACCGTTGGAGAAACAACGATAAAATCTCGCATTATCGGTAGCTACGAACTACGCAATTACGTCAGTGAGTACTATGACTATACTGATAATATGTACTCTGCTCGATTAGAAATGACATTTTAACAAAAGACGTCCATAAAATGGGGGGTTCAACATGCTAAAGAAATACGGCATTGGAATCTTATTTACTCTCGTCTCCATAATTGTAGTGCTTGGAGTGCAGCTGTTTGGTCTATTTGATCTAGCAAACTATAAAATGCTGGATTTCAATTTTCAACTACGCGGACCACTCTCTTCATGGGCCTCGCATCAGGAAAACCCAAATGATAGTTTAGATGTCATCCTCATCGATGTTGATGATGAAACCTTTCGTATTCTTGCAGATATTGGTTGGCCATATCCTCGTGCAAAAATTTGGAGTCGAGTGGTTAGAAACCTGGTTGATGCTGGAACTAAAGTAATTGTATTTGATATCCAGTTTGACTCTCGAGATGCCCACACAGCGATAGCCCTGTCCGCATTTGAGGGTATACTTCCAGAAAGCTATAAGGATGGTGACCTGGCCATAGTTGAAGCTGTGCAATATGCGCGCTCCAAGGGAACAGAAGTGGTAATGGCATCCACGATTAAGAATGAGCCATCGCGAATCCCCCCGGAAATATTGATTACACCAAACGAAGTTATTATGAGTGCGGACCCTGATCATGGTCTGGTAGACATTGATGAAGACAAAGACCATTTTACCAGACGCTATAGAGTTTTTAATGCCCTTTCCCACGAATCAGACAAATGGCGTCTTTCCCTGGGGATGAAGGCTGTAAAATATTTTCTTGATATTCCAGATGAGCCCGGCCTAACCTTCGATTGGGAAGAAAGTAAATTTGATTATGGCCCTTTGGAAATTCCCACCTATGGATCAGACTATCCCGGATTTCTCACAAATATTTATGGCCCGGCCTCCCATGCCCGAATAGGGGAATCCGAACCCTGGGCAACCTTCCAACGTTTCCCCATGGTATGGATAATTGATACAGAAGACTTCGACCTACCCGTATATGAGGAAGATACGGACTGGATGGCAACCTTTGATCCAAATAGTACCCTTAACACGATGATGAGTATGATGGATCCAGAATATCAAGTTCCTATCAGTCCCTTTAAGGGTAAGATTTGTATGATCGGTGTCTCAGTTGAGGTCATGCATGATTACAAATCTACAGCTTTTTTTGATTATCTCGGTGCGCCAACACTCATGCCTGGATTTGAATACCATGCCAATGCCATTCAAACAGTATTAGATCAAAATTTCGTTAGAGTGTTGGGGAACACCATTGAGTTTACCTCAGATTCTGCGATAGCTCAGATACTACTCATTGTTATTTGTGCCGTTCTGGCATATCTGATCATCACCTTTTTCGATCCTCTCTGGGGCGGTATCCTGATTATGATCGAAGCAATAGCATTGCTGAGTATCAGCGTAGGCATGTTTACCACAGATCACCTCTGGCTATTTAAATGGGTCTCCGGGAATTCAGAAAGCATCAATGTACCGGCTCCTGGCGAAACAATGTTCATTCCTATTGTTGGACCCTTATTTGTCATGGCCCTTACCTATTTGGCCAACGTTTTGTATAAGTTCATACTCGAGCAGAGGGACAAGCACTTTCTAAAAGATACGTTTGGAACCTATATATCCCCGGATTTGATCGATAAGATGTATGAAGAGAAACGTGAACCCAAATTAGGGGGTGATGCAGGTGTCCATACCGCATTTTTCACCGATATTCAAAGCTTCTCGGCATTCTCTGAAAAGTTGACCGCCCAGGAATTGGTTGAGCTACTCAATGACTATCTGACTGAAATGACAAACATTCTCCTGGATCACAATGGAACCCTGGATAAATATATTGGAGATGCGATTGTTGCCTTCTATGGAGCTCCTGTACCAGTTGATGATCATGAATACATGGCTTGTCTGACTGCAGTAGGTATGCAAGCTCGTTTAGATGAATTGCGCCAGAAATGGGAGAGCGAGGGCGAACGATGGCCTGAGATTGTTCATCAGATGCAAAACCGAATTGGCATAGCCACTGGTGACATGGTCACCGGCAATATGGGCTCCGCCATGAGAATGAACTACACCATGATGGGCGACATTGTTAATACTGCCGCTCGCTTGGAATCCTCTGCCAAGCAATATGGTGTATATATTCAGGTTGCCGAATCGACTTACAAGGCGACCAAGGACCGCTTCGAATGGCGCGACCTGGACTATGTGGTGGTTAAGGGTAAGAGTGAACCCGTTCGAGTATACGAGCTCATTTCAATCAAGGGGCAAATGCCTGAAGGGTATGCTGAAACTATGGAAGCCTATCACCATGCCTTGGAGCTTTATCGAGGTCAAAAATGGGATGCAGCTCTGGAAGCATTCCATGAATCTGATTCGAAAGAGGATATGTTCCCGGGAAGACCCACGAATCCAAGTCGAGTCTACATTGAACGCTGTAAATACTTCAAAGAGAATTCACCTGGAAAAGATTGGGATGGTTCCTGGAAACTGACCGCGAAGTAAGTTTTTAGGTGTTGCAGGAATAATTTAACAATATCTGAGTGAAATAGATTCCGCTTGTTCGATCACTGGATGTTTTCTTTGTTCCGCTTCAACAAGAAAGATTAATGTTTCCTAAGCCCCTTCTACACATATTTTCACACCATGACAACATCTGATTTGATTCGCGGAAAGATACTCTGGGCAGATGATGAAATCGATCTGCTTCGCTCCCATGTTCTATTTCTGGAGGGCAAGGGATTTCAACTAACAACTGTGACCAATGGGGATGATGCCATCACCCTATGTGCCTCCCAGCGCTTCGACATTGTACTGCTAGACGAGAATATGCCAGGCAAGGACGGATTAGAAACACTTGCGATCCTAAAAGCTGAATTTCCTGCCCTCCCCATCATCATGATCACCAAGAATGAAGAAGAACGGCTCATGGAGGAGGCAATTGGTAGTCGCATTTCAGATTATTTAACCAAGCCAGTAAACCCCTCTCAGATTCTTCTCGCCATCATGAAAATTCTGGAGAATCAGCAGATCAAGCAGGATGCAGTATCTGAGAAATACATGCTAGCTTTCGCTCAGCTCGCAAATAGAATTGAAAGTAATCCTGATTCTCAGGCCTGGATCGATATTCATGACCAATTATCCGCCTGGGAATTAGAGTTGGATGATTATCCTGATCTTGGCTTTGAAGAAATGCTTTTTCAGCAGCAACATGAGGCAAATGATCTTTTTACCAGATATATCAAGTCTAAATATGAGAAGTGGGTAAACTCGGCTCCTGATCAAAGACCCGTTTTATCGCCGGATGTCTTCACAAAGAGTGTAAAGCCTCTATTGGAACGGGATAACAAAGTTCTCTTTCTTGTAATCGACTGCATGCGATGGGATCAATGGCTCACCCTGGAACCTCTACTCTATGATGAGTATCAGATTAAGAGAGGCGGATACTTTTCAATGCTTCCCACAACCACGGAATTTAGTCGGAACGCCATTTTTAGCGGACTTTTTCCCGATGACATGAAAAGATTTCATCCTGATTGGTGGAGGAGGAATGAAGGGCATAGTCTAAACCAATATGAAAAAGAATTTTTGCATGAGAATATCAAGCGGTCCGGTCTTTCCCTCAAACCTGAAGCCCGTTATAAGAAGATCATTAGTAATCAAGATGGGATTCAATTTGCCAAACAGTTTAACTCGTGGGGGAGTCAGAAACTGGTCGCTTTGGTTGTAAATCAAGTGGATTTACTTGCGCATCGCCGGACAGATTCCCCATTATTAAAAGAGTTGCTTCCTAATGAAGCTAGTTATCGGGAGATAGTTCGTGCCTGGTTCAACAATTCTTGGATAAAGCAAGTTCTATCAACTGCAGCTAAATTAGATTTTCAAGTCGTCATTACCTCAGACCATGGAAGTATCAGAGTCCAGCACGCGACACAAATCCTGGCTGATAGGGAGGCTTCCACAAATATCAGATTTAAACAAGGTAGAAACTTAAAACCAAATACCAAAGATGCCTGGTATCTAGACAATCCTGAAAGAATTCGACTTCCTTCCAATTCCAGTTCCGATACATTGGCCATCGCCCAGAAAATGTATTATTTCCTGTATCCCAATAACTACAGAAAATATCAGAATAAGTACGCCGATACCTATCAGCACGGGGGTTTGAGCATGTGGGAAATGATTACTCCTCTCGTTCATCTAGAACCTAAATAATGTACGAATATCTCTTCAAAACACACAGTAGTGACGAGACTCAGGCGCTGGCGGGCAAAATTGCCGCTCAATTGCGCTCGGGAGACATTTTGGCCATGACCGGCAATCTGGCCAGTGGGAAAACAACCTTTACCCAGGGAATCGCAGCGTATTATGAGATTGAGGAATACGCCCTCAGCCCAACTTTCACCTATATTAATGAATACCACGGTAGCTCCCAGGACATCATCCATATTGATGCGTATAGACTCAATAATGGGCAAGAATTGATATCCATGGGTATATGGGAGTATTTCGAGTCAGGTGCAATTATCATCATTGAATGGGCAGACATTGTCGCGGAGGCTATCCCTGAAGATGCCTTTGGTTTGAGTTTTAGAGCTGTGGGGAACGATGGAAATATGAGAGAGATAAAGCTTCTGTCACCTCGGATGTTGGAACTGTGAGATGATTATTGCTTGTGACACATCCTCAATTGTTTGCTCCGTAGCCGTGACTCAGGGAGAGCGAGTTCTCTCCAAGTGGGAAGAGAGTGGAGCACATATTCATATTGAAAAATTGTCACCCTTCTTGAGTGAGGCTCTGGATTATTGTTCCTCGGCAAAGGGCTCTCTCCATGGATTTGCGATTGCGATTGGTCCTGGCAGCTTCAATGGCTTGAGAATAGGTCTGGCCACTATGAAAGCATTGGCACTCTCCCTGGATTTACCGCTCATCCCAATCTCAAGCACCGATGCCATGGCATTCGGACTTAGAGAAAATCTACAGGGTAAAGGCAGAGCAGTGATCTTCTCACATCGAAATTTTGTTCACTATGCTGACTACGCTTTCCAGGGTGATGCTCCTGTAGGTCCTCCAGAATATTTTTATGGTCCGTGGGAGGGACTTTATAGCGAAGAAATTGACCATTATTTTGGTACAGCCGATCGGGGATTTGCTGAATGGCTGAAAGGAGATGGTCAACTCATCTCCAACAAATTTACCGCTGTGAATGCCCAGGCTTCAGATGTAGGCTTATTGGCTGAAATGCGGTTTGATGAGGCTGTAAAAGACCTTGACCAGCTCGAACCTTTTTATAATGCTCAGTATGAAGCAAAAAAGTGGGTTCCACCTCTTTTTTAAGGAATTTCTGATTTCAGAACGCTTTTAAACAGCGTCATTTTCCCATTCGTTTAGGCAATTACAAATTGGTCAGACTCGCTTTACAGGTTATTATGTCAATGGGGTAAAAGTCTGTTAATTATTTAAGGATTCTGAATGAGTTGGTTCCGTCGAAAAGAAAAAAATATTCAAACCGAAAATTCGGAAAAGAAGGACATTAAAGAAGGTCTCTGGGTAAAGTGCCCAAGCTGTCGACAGATCCTTTACAAAGCTGAATTAATACAGAGTAATAATGTATGCTATAAGTGTGGTTACCACTTCCGTATTCCCGCGGCAAAGTATATTGACCTTATCCTTGATGAGGAGGGTCGCCAGAATCATTTTCAGGACGTTAAACCCCGGGATCCACTAAAATTTAAAGCCAAAAAAAAATACAGTGACCAGCTTATCGCAGCTCAGCAAAAGACTGGGCAGAATGACGCAGTAAGGGTTCTAGAAGGATTCCTCGAAAAGAAACCGGTAATTCTTGCTGTGATGGATTTTTTATTTATTGGGGGCAGTATGGGATCCGCAGTAGGTGAATTGCTGTCAAAAGCAGCGAGTCTTGCTCGTGAGAAGAAGGTTCCGCTCATAATTATTTCTGCCTCTGGTGGGGCTCGGATGATGGAAGGGGCCTACTCACTGATGCAGATGGCCAAGACTGCTGCAAAACTAAGCCAGCTTGCTGAGGAGAAAATTCCATATATATCAATCATGACGGATCCTACCACCGGTGGAGTGACTGCCAGTTTTGCCATGCTTGGTGATATCAATATCGCCGAGCCAGGCGCTCTGATCGGTTTTGCAGGTGCCAGGGTTATTAAGCAGACCATTGGAGCTGATTTACCCGAAGGTTTTCAGCGAGCGGAATTTTTACTGGAAAAGGGTTTCCTGGATTTGGTGGTTCCACGCGATAATCTTAAACAACAAATCGCTGAAATTCTCGATATCCTCTATGTCCAAGCCTAAGATATTATTGACAAATGATGATGGAATCAATGCTCAGGGAATCATCTCACTAGCAAATTCTTTGGCAGATATTGCCGAACTCTACATCGTTGCCCCCATATTTGAGATGAGTGCCATGGGGCATGCAATCACAATCTCAGATCCTTTAAAAGTGACAGAAATACATCGAAATGGCAGCCATTTTGGCTGGGGCATTGGCGGTACACCTGCTGATTGCGTTAAACTTGCTATAAATGGATCCCTGGTACCCCGCCCCGATATGGTGATTTCCGGTATCAATCAGGGTGCAAATGTTGGCGTTGATATCATTTATTCAGGTACTGTATCAGCTGCCTATGAAGGGACCATCCTCGAGATCCCAGCTATGGCAATATCATTGGATTCATTTGCTCAGAAAGATTATTCCCATGCCGGAAAAGTCGCCAGACTTTTGGTGCCCAGGATTTTGGAAGAAGGATTACCTGCTGGAACACTACTTAATGTGAATGTCCCTGCAGGCGATTATGAATCATTTAAAGGATTCAAAATTACTGAGCAGGGGAGTGGCACGTATGAAGAGACACTTGAGCGGCGAGAAGATCCTAGGCAACGTGTCTATTATTGGCTCTCTGGGACCCGTGTTTATAAGAATCAAAATCCTGAACTCGATGAGAATGCAGTTCGAGCTGGGTATGTATCTGTGACACCTCTACACTATGAATTGACTAACAAGGGCTTTATGGATCCATTGAAGTCCTGGAACCTGGAAATCGAGTGATCCCAGATGCATGAACTAGCGCTAATAATAGATTTTGGGTCCCAATATACTCAGCTAATTGCTCGAAGAATTAGAGAAGAGCAGGTATACTGTAGAATCGTCCCATCAGATATAAGCGCAAATGAAATTCAGGAATTGGGGGCAAAAGCCATCATCCTCTCAGGAGGTCCCAATAGCAGTTTTGAAGAAAACGCACCCCAGATCGACCCTGCAATCTTTGATCTGAATATTCCAATTCTCGGTGTCTGTTATGGTTTACAGCTCATTACTCGCCACTTTAAGGGCAATGTGGAACCTGGAAAGGCCAGAGAATATGGTCCAATGGGTATTAAATTTCCCATCCCCAGCCCTCTTTTTGAAAATGTGGATGAAGGCTCTCAGGTTTGGATGAGTCATGGAGACCATGTTGAGTCTACATCAGATAGTTTTGAGATCATCGCACGTTCATCTGGTGGTCTGATAGCAGGAATTGCCCACAACTCAAAATCCATCTATGGCGTGCAATTTCACCCTGAAGTGAACCATACGGTTCAGGGGCAGACGATGCTTAGTAACTTCCTGTTCAGAATCGCTGACTTTAGCCGAGATTGGACCTCCACAAGCTATGTGGAAGAGGCTATCAAGACGATTAGGCGTACAGTTGGGGAGAAAAAAGTAATTCTGGGACTCAGTGGAGGAGTCGATTCTTCTGTTCTCGCATTCCTCATGCATGAGGCTATTGGTGACAATTGCATCCCTGTTTTTATCAATAACGGGCTTTTGCGATCCAATGAATCAGCAGAGGTAAAAGCCCTCTTCGAAGCCTCACACATTAAGATCTACCAGTATGACTATTCCACAGCGTTTCTATCTGAGCTTGCCGGAGTTGAGGAACCTGAGAAGAAACGGAAGATCATCGGACGGGTATTCATTGAATCATTCGAAGAAGTGGCGAAAAATTATACCGATATAGATTTCTTAGCCCAAGGAACACTTTATCCTGATGTCATTGAGAGCGGTGCCGTTTCTGGTCATGCTGTGACCATAAAAAGCCATCACAATGTGGGTGGCTTGCCAGATATCATGTCGTTAAAGGTTTTAGAACCGTTTAAAGAACTTTTCAAAGATGAAGTTCGCGCCGTGGGCAGGGTTTTAAATGTACCTACGAAGATTATTGCACGTCATCCTTTTCCCGGTCCTGGCTTGGCAGTTAGGTGTTTGGGGGTAATCACTGAAGAACGGCTTGAAATTTTACGCGCAGCAGATAAAGTCTTCATCGAAACTCTATACGAAACAGGCTGGTATGACAAGATATGGCAGGCTTTTTCTGTTTTGCTTCCAATTCAGACTGTTGGTGTAATGGGCGATAAAAGAACTTATGAAAATGTGTTGGCCATCCGTGCCGTCCATAGTTTGGATGGAATGACTGCCGATTGGGTGAGAATTCCATACGAGATATTGGCTGATGTTTCGTCCAAGATTGTGAATTCTGTAAGTGGTGTCAATCGAGTCGTTTATGATATAACCTCCAAACCTCCCGGAACTATCGAATGGGAATAGCATTGAATTCCATACCCTCAGTTATAAATATTGGATACAAATAGAATATTATGTGTGGAATAGTTGGTTACATAGGTCGCAATAATGCAGTGCCAGTCGTCATTGAAGGTCTAGAGCGGCTGGAATATCGTGGCTATGATTCTTGTGGTATTGCGCTTCAGAGTGAAAATGGTATTCACTTGGAAAAAGTGACTGGGAGAGTTAGCGAACTCCGGAAAGCCCTGGCCCGGAATCAAAGGAGTAGCCAGGCTGCAATCGGGCACACACGCTGGGCCACGCACGGTCCTCCAACTGCTGAAAATGCTCACCCCCATTTGAGTCAGGATGGCAAGGTCGCTCTTGTCCACAATGGCATTATCGAAAATTATAAGGTATTAAGGGATGAGCTGGAGAATACTGGCTATAAATTCAGTAGTGAAACAGATACGGAAGTGGTTGTTGCCCTCATAAGCCGGGCATATCGTGGGAACCTGGAATATGCCGTTCGCGAGGCAGTATCACATGTTGTCGGTACCTATGGTCTTGCAGTCATGCATGCTGATGAACCTGAGAAAATAGTGTGTACCAGAAAAGGTGCTCCCTTGATCATGGCAGTGGGAGAAAATGAGTATTTTGTCGCCTCTGATGTAGCTGCAATCCTGAAATATTCCAAAGACGTCATATATCTGGACAATGAAGAGATCGGAGTTATTACTCCCCAGGGGATAAAAACCTATTCCGGAGATGATGAACAGGTCTCCAAAAAAATTCATAAGATCACTTTCAATCTGGAAGAGGTGGAAAAAGGCGGGTATGAGCATTTCATGCTGAAAGAGATCTTTAGCCAGCCTCAGACAATCTATGATGCCATGAGAGGGAGACTTCTACCAGAGAAGGGCAATGCCCATCTGGGTGGGATAGACCACATGACGGGTGCAATTCTTAATGCAGATCAGCGCTATTTTACAGCTTGCGGAACATCTTGGCATGCGGCTCTCATAGGTGAAATGATGTTTGAACAATTCGCCCGGTTACCGTGTGAAGTTGAGTACGCCAGCGAATTTCGCTATCGGGAACCGCTAGTAGATGCCAAATCAATTGTGTTTGCCATCAGTCAGTCCGGAGAAACTGCGGATACCCTCGCGGCAATACAGGAAGCGAAACAACGAAATGCCAAAGTACTTGGAATCTGCAATGTGGTAGGTAGTTCCATCGCCCGTGAAACTGAGGCCGGCGTCTATATACACGCAGGTCCAGAGATCGGTGTGGCCTCCACCAAAGCTTTTACATCCCAGGTCACTGTTTTGTCCCTGTTAACTCTGAAATTGGCGCGACTCATGGGGATGAGCGAAGCAGACGGGCTGGCCATTGCGCAGAGTTTGCAGCGTCTCCCTGAAAATGTTGAATGGGTTCTGAAACAAGCCGATCAGATCGCTGAGATAGCAAAAATATATGCCGATGCTTCGAATTTTCTTTATTTAGGTAGGGGCGTTAATTTTCCTGTTGCTCTGGAAGGTGCTCTGAAATTGAAGGAGATATCATACATCCACGCTGAAGGGTATCCTGCTGCGGAAATGAAACATGGACCCATTGCCCTTATCGATGAATCCATGCCCATTGTTGCCATTGCTCCTCAAGACAAGACTTATGATAAGATCATTAGCAATATCGAAGAGGTCAAAGCTCGCAAGGGTCGCGTCATCGCACTAGCAACCAAAGGTGATACACGAATTAAAGATATCGCCGATCATGTTCTTTATGTTCCACCGGCTCTTTCTTTTACTGCCCCCATGCTAAATGTGATACCACTTCAACTACTATCCTATTACATCGCTGTTGAACGTGGTTGCAATGTTGACCAACCTCGAAATTTAGCAAAAAGTGTTACAGTGGAGTAAAACAATGCGCTTATTTATACTAAGTTTTCTACTCCCCTTATTCTTACTTGGTGCCCGCCCGGAATTCAAAGAGGGTGTCTCACTGTATAATCAGGGCGCCTATTGGGAAGCGCTACGGATTTTTGCGGAGTTAGCTGAAGAAGACGCCACAATAAACCCACAGCAGTCTGCATCAGCCTATATGCGTATTCGCTGCTACAATAAGTTGGGTTATGTGCAACGTGCCCTCATGTTGGCCAGGCAGTTTCCACTTTCATATACTGAAAGTGAATACCTCGATGATCTAATTTTTCTCACCGGGGAAATTTATCTGAACATTGGTGACCCAAGAGAAGCTGCGTGGTATTTTGCCAATTCTGCCGCGACTACGAAGGACAGAAAAATCAGGAAAGAAGCACGAAAATACACGGAATCACTTGTGGGGACAGTGTGCAGTGAAAGTGACCTTCAGGCTCTTGCCACCAAATCGATTGACAGAACGGGCCAATATCTGGCTTTGCTCGTTGCTAACCGTTACCTGGATGAGGGAAAACGGGGAGAATCATTGAATATTCTCTTTAATTTGAGACCCTATATTCAGGAAGAGGATCTCAGAAAACTGGCTATACAGTTATACGATAATATTGGAAGTTCTGCTGTAGACACTATTCACGTAGCCGTTGTACTGCCTCTCTCTGGTTCACTCTCAAGTATTGCTTCACCAATCCTTAGTGGAATTAGATACGCAGCAATGAAATACATGGACAGCACCGACCAGGCTGTTCAGCTCCATGTTTATGATAATGCGGGTGAACTATCTGAAAGTATTAAAATTGCCCGTAGGGTGAGAGATAATCCAAAGGTTATCGCCCAGATTGGCCCCTTGACAAATGAGAATGTAAAGGGAGCCGCTGCAGTGCTTGCCAGCAGACATATCCCCATCATCGCACCTGCAGCAACTGAAAATGATCTCACAGACCTCTCGGAGAGTATTTTCCAATTCAGGGCAACGCGAGAGCGCAAGGCTGTAGCTTTGGCTGAATATGCCGTCACAACACTTGGGCTGGAGACTTTCGCCATTATTGCTCCATCAACCGAGTATGGACAGCAATTCGCAGATAATTTTTCCTCCCGGGTAGATGAGCTAGGAGGGTTAATTGAATACCAGGGATGGTATGTGGGGGATCCCGAAGATTTGAGCAAAAATCACTTCAGGAAGATAAGGGAGATCGGGCTTGAAGATCTCTATCTCAAAATGAGAGAGGATTCATTACGCCTCGATTCCCTCCTAACGGGGATGATCACTGAGGGGGATTCCATTAATATCTATGAGGAACAACTGAGACCCATCCTGAAAAAATCAAGACCGACACGGAGCGATTCATTAAAGGTCGAACTCTCACATATAGATGGCATATTCTTTCCCATACATAAGGGCAGTATCCCCTTTATTGCCTCCCAGATTGCCCACAATAATTTGGTTACGCACGTCTTTGGTGATGAGAACTGGCTGGACCATGATATATTGAAAAAAAATGCCAGGTATTTGCCACAACTGACACTTGTAGCAGGAGATAGGCTGGGCTTTCAGCAAATAGATTTAGTCTTTGCAGAAGAGTACCTACAACTTTTTCAACACCGACCAGGGCAGTACGATTATATGGGATTCGATGTAATGGGCCTGTTACTTAGTGCAGCTCAATATGCTGGCAGTTCAGGAGACAAACTCTGGGAGGTACTGACTCATTCACCTACCTATGAGGGTGCGGTTCATCAGATCCAGTGGGGCGGTGATACAAAGCGTGAAAATAATTTAGTGTTTCTTATGAATTATGTAGATAGCGCATTCGAGCTAGAAGGATATTTTGATAACACAGGTTTCTTCTCGATGGATAGCCTTCGTTCAGATAGCATTGGTGTGGAGTTGCCATCAGAGATCGAATAAGTGTCCTGAAACCACAGATTCTTGAGGTTCCCAAAAATATAAAAATTGGATTTTCAACTCGGAATGGGGGAGTGAGTCCCCAACCTTTTAATAGCCTCAATATGTCAACTTCGCGGGGCGATACAGCAGAAAATGTCAGACTAAATAGACAGAGACTCTTTGACAATCTTTCCATCCGGGAAGAATATCTGGCACAGGCTAAACAAATGAGCGGTGATGGTATTAGAATAGTCAATAGCCCGGGTAAATATGCAGATTGTGATGCGATGATCACGAGTTCCAATAATATTTTTTTAAGTGTCTTAACCGCTGATTGTGTTCCCATCCATATTTGGTCAGCGGATGCACCAGTCGTGGCGGCGGTTCACTCGGGGTGGAGAGGCTCAGAGCTTGGTATCCTAGGCAAGACAATCAAGACCATTCATGAATCTTTCAAAGTCGACTCCGATTCTCTAAGACTTGTCATTGGACCCGGTCTTAGTCGGGACAACTTTGAGGTTGGGCCTGAGTTCAAGGACAAGTTTCCCCTCGAATACCTAAGACCCATCAAAGAATCAGCTAAATATCATTTTGATAACAATCGATTTTTAAGGGACACGGCAATCAAACTAGGTGTAATTGGGTCCAACATTGAAACATTGGACTATTGTAGTTTTCGAGATGAAGACTTATTCTTTTCGCACCGCCGAGACAATGAGATAACCGGAAGAATGATATCAGTGATAGGGACAATTAATTAATGGGAATGATTAATGCAGCCATTTTAGCCGTTATCCAGGGTTTAACTGAATTTTTACCGGTATCAAGTTCCGGGCACCTCGTATTAGGAGAGGCGCTGCTTGGATCACATGCGATTGGCAATTCTATTGCTTTTGAGCTAGTAGTCCATCTCGGTACCTTTCTTGCGGTTCTCGTGGTGTTTTGGAAAGATATCATTAATCTTATCACAGTCTTCTTTCCGCGTGCAATTAATCCAGGAATATGGAGGACAGCATACCTTGAAAATCCGGAATTTAAACTCTCAGTTCTTATGATTGTCGCCATGCTGCCAGCAGGAATTATTGGCTTGTTATTAAGGGAACACATTAGCGCTCTCTTTTCTCAGCCATATATGGTAAGCATTGCACTCCTCGTTACAGGCTCAATGCTACTTTCGACAAAATATTATAAAAAATCTGATCAACCCCTTAACATGAAACGAGCGATCCTTATTGGCCTTGCACAGGCATTGGCCTTAATCCCCGGTATCTCACGTTCAGGTTCAACAATTACCATGGGATTGGCACTGGGGGTTAAGCAGGAGCAAGCCGCAAGATTTAGTTTTATCATGGTATTGCCACTCATTGTTGCTGCCACCATATTGGAATTTATGGATCTATTAGAAGTTGGTATTTCCACTGCAGAAGCGAAGGTGCTCGGGGTTGGGCTAGTGGTATCCTTTATCGTGGGTTATCTCAGTTTGAAATGGCTTTTAAAATTGCTCCGACAAGGCAAATTTCACTATTTTGCCTGGTATTGCTTCGGAATAGCTATCTTGGGATTGTTCTATTTTTAAAATGCCCGCAGATAAAAAACAATATATTGAATACACCCGGGTCAACAATGAGCTGGAACATGGCAAAATAGCCCCATTATATTTTGCTTCAGGTTCTGATTTTTATCTATATAAAAAATTTATTTCCACGCTTCAGACAGCTTTTAAAGTGAAATATGGGGCAAACGCTGATCTACAGCAGCGATGGGGTGCCGATCTTAAAGTTGCAGCCGATGTTAGCTTGCTTATGAGTGGTGGCGGCTTGTTTTCCACTGCGAGTCTAGTCCTCATACATGAAATCCAGGATTCTGGAAAATCTGTCAAAACGAACCTGTCGAATATTCTCAATAGCCTGCCAGCTGATACGGTTGTGCTGGTCCACTATTCTGTGAGTGATTTCAGGCAAGCCAAATGGTTGACCGATATTAAAAACATAGCCCGAGTTGTTCCTCTGAGTACACCCGACAGTACAGCTTTGCCGAGCATTGTGAAGGAGATCGCATCAAATTATCAGGTGCGATTAAAAGAGGATGCCATATTTCGATTAATTGAGCAAACTAGCAGCGAATTAGCGATCATTGACAATGAACTGGAAAAATTGTCAATATACCTCGATGATACTTCAGTTGAGGTAGGACGTGATCTGATCGATCAGGTGTCTGGGTCACTTGAAAATGCTCAGGTATCACAGTTTATCGATGCAGTTTCGATTCGTGATCGGAAAATGGCGATACAAACATTGGTGGAGATTCATCAACGAGGTAAGGAAGGACTTCCCTTTCTGGTCTCACTCCTGTATAGACGACTTATACAACTCATGGCATTACATGAAAAATTTGATGCACGAAAATCAATTGGACAAGGAGCCACGTCCTATTATTGGCTCAAAGACATGGAACACCTGGCAGGCAAATACACACTACCGGAATTACAGATAGCAACGCAGGAGTTGGCAGATCTGGACTATCAGTTTAGATTGGGGTCTATGGATATGTTAACATCATTCTCTACCTGGGTTTCAAAGGTCGTATAAGTAGTGGTTGAGAAGAAAATTATAAGTGATGAACAGCTCATCGCCGAATTTCAAGCGGGGGATGAACGCGCTTTCGTTGAATTGGTGGACCGCTATAAGGATCGTCTAGTGCATTTTGTCTATCGTTTTCTCAACGATATGACTGATGCAGAGGATTTGGTGCAGGAAACATTTCTCAAGGTTTATAAGAAAAAACATGCCTACAGAGAGATCGCAAAATTCTCGACCTGGATCTACACTATTGCAGGAAACCTGGCCCGCTCTGAACTGAGAAAAAGGAAACGACGCAAGACCTATACCATGTCTTCGCTTTCATTTGATGACAATGAATTTACGCCAGTTGATACGGATAAAGATACGGAAGGTATTGTTTTTAATAGCTATGCCGGGGAAGAAATAATGAAGGCTATTGAGAACCTCCCTGAACCTTTTAAAACGATTACAATACTGAGAGATATTCAGGAACTTTCTTACGAAGACATTAGTACAATACTCGACATTCCAATGGGAACGGTCAAATCACGTGTGAATAGAGCACGATTGAAATTGCAGGAAACGTTGAGCTACCTAAGGGAGTAATCAATATCCAAAATTGCTATTGTTAGCGCACAACACATCAAGGGATATGAAACATGCAAAACAACGAATGTACCTATATTTGTGAACAGTATACCGAGTATAAGGAAAATTCACTATCAGTCGAAGTAAGGTCTAAGGTAGATTCTCATCTTGCAATATGTTCCCCCTGCCAGGCAGTATTCCAGCAATTAAACCAGGTTCTCTCAGAACTACACAGGCTTAACCCAATAAAAACCAGCGCGAGTTTCACTGATGATCTAATGTCCAAGATCGCTAATCAGAATAGGGAAACAGTTTGGCAACGACTATATCAATCTTCGTACAGCCGGGTTGCCGGTTATGCAGTTGCGGCTGGACTTATGGTGGCAATTGGTCTTAATATTTGGCTAGACCCAATTTCACTTGGCACATCTGGCGGTTCAGAAAATTTTACAGGGGAGAATAATTCATCAACTCCAACCCTTGCAGAGCGCTCAGATAGTATGGCCACTATGGGAGGGGACTCCCTGGAATTGAAGCCGGGTACAATCAATTCTGATGCATCGTCTTTGCAGCTTGTCAGCGGCAAAAAGCCATAGAATCCATTCAAATATTTACTAAAAACACAGTCTGAATTTATCCTTCGAATCTCAGGAGTATCAATTGATTTTGATGCTCCTCATATTTAACTTTAACTCTATAGCAAAACTGTCTGAAAAGGCGTGCTGTTAAGAATCTCTGAACGGATATGGTCGCGACTCGATTGCTTGCAGGAGTCGAGTAAGAAAGGATTCGAATATGACACTGGCGGATATCGAATTAGCCAATCTGGATATAAAACCATTTTTCGAGAATCAGGCGATTAATTCAATTGATGTCCTATATAATATTTATCCTGGAATTCGTGTATATCCCTATGTTTTAAATGTGAAGGGGAATTTTACACTCAAGGATCTGCCCACAAATAAGGGGCAAATGGCTAAAACCATCTCACCGGAATTATCTGTTTTTGTGATCATACAGTCTCAGGAAGAGTTTTGTAGCCATTTGATATTGAACAGGGAACATGAAGAAATATTTAATGGATCTGTGCCTGAAAATTCAGAAAAATCAATAATTTCACCTATTGGTTATGAGAATAGCCTGGTTGGCTTTCTTCTGACCATCATACCACAGGAGCAAGACGCTTCTGAAATAAATATGAAGATATTTGACAAAACAGCCATGGGTATTGGATCCACATTTGTAGCCACAGAGCTGTTGGATAAGTTCAAGAAAAGAAGTGACCACTTGTCCGTCATGCTGGAGGTCAACACTCATTTAAATATTGCTGCAACCAAGGAGGATTATCTCACTGAGATATCCAGATTTGGAAAGTATTTTATACAATTCGATAGGGCAGTCTTGGTGTTACATGCAGAAGACACGCCAGAATATTTTACCATAGATTTTATCGAAGGTGATCAAGGTGGATTGCAGCTGGGAATGAGCTATCCGGTCTATAACTCTTTGGTGAGTAGGGCGATTAGTACGGGTCAGTATTTCATCTATAAAAAAAGCCGTGATGAATTTCCGGAAGGAATCTACCGGGCGGGGGACTGCATAGATCACCCTTATGCTCAGGTCGTGGGCTTTCCCCTGGAAAGAGTAAATAATAGCTCGGGAGTGTTAGTGCTTGAATCCAAGGATGAGCACCCGATCAAACAGAGTGAGATAAGTATTTTTGAAATGATCAGTCAAAGTCTGGGAGCAGCGTTGAATAGGTTTAGACTATATGAGAGACTGACAAATTATGCCACGATAGACACATTGACTCATCTCTACAATCTTCGAGCATTGAAGCAGAGATTTGAAGAGGAGTTGGCACGCGCAGGTCGTTACCAAAACTCACTCGTCGTCCTCTTCCTGGACATTGATAAATTCAAGCAAGTCAACGATACACATGGTCATCTCACGGGTGACTATGTTCTTAGAGAAACGGCTCAGATCATCAGGGAAACCATCCGAACAAGTGATATTCCCGGTCGATACGGTGGTGAGGAGTTTGTTGTGATCATGGTGAATGCTGATGCAAAATCTTGTCTCGCCAGTGCTCAGAGAATATGTTCAGCAATTCATGATCATAAATTCGAAATGAATGAGGTCAGTATCCGGAGTAAGATCAGTATTGGGCTAGCTGAATTTCCAAAAGACGGTGAAACGATGCAGGAACTAATCCAGTCAGCAGATACAGCCATGTACACTGCGAAGGGTCAAGGGGGGAATCAGGTTGTGCAATATGAGAAAAGGATGGTACCCAAATCAGAAGCTTAATAAATTTTCGACTCATTGCGATCACCATGAGTTTAGTCATTGGTTCAATCGCCTCCTTACAAGCACAAACTGTAGACTTTCCCTCAATAATCCTTTCCAACGTTCCCTTTGAAGTAAGTTGGGAAGGCTATGACAATGTTTCCGCGGTCAATCCGTTAATGATGAGTGGATTTAGCGAAGGCGTATTTCAAATCACCAGTCCAGAAGGTTCCCTTAAGACCTATCTTTCAAGAGATTCTGTCATAGAGGTTTCATTCGCTGAGGAAAATATTCTAAGGAAGAAATTGTCGGTGATTCCGGGCTGGTTGAGCATTCTCCCGCCATTTCTCGCTATTGTACTCGCATTGTTAACCAAGGAAATGCTTATATCCTTGTTTTCTGGGATATGGGCTGGGGTCACTATCATGCTGAGTTACAACCCCCTAACTGGCTTCCTGCGCACATTGGATACATATATTGTTGGGACCGTTGCAGATTCTGGGCACGTGACGATCCTGCTTTTTACATTCGGTTTCGGGGGACTTGTTGGTATCATTCAGAGAAACGGAGGACTCGCCGGAATTGTCGCGATAGCAGCACGCTTCGCCCGGACGCGTGTCAGGGGGCAAGTGGCGACAGCCGCCATGGGTTTGTTTATTTTCTTTGACGATTATGCCAATAGCTTGCTTGTGGGGAATACCATGCGTCCCTTTACTGACAAGCTTAGAATTAGTCGTGAAAAACTCAGCTACATTGTCGATTCAACCGCTGCTCCAGTGGCCAGCATTGGATTGATAAGCACATGGATAGTCTTTGCCATGTCCCTTTTGGATGGTCAGTTAAAAGTCTTGAATATCCAGGCAAATGCCTATTTGATCTTCCTGCTTTCCATCCCCTTTAGTTATTATGCCGTTTTGGCCATCATCTTTGTATTTATGAATGCGACCATGAAGCGTGAATTCGGCCCCATGTTTAAAGCTGAGGCAAGAGCCATCACCACGGGACAAGTGCTTCGCCCCGGTGCCACACCTCTGTCAGATGATTCCATGCTCAAGAATGCCCTCCCTAAAAATATTCCTCATCGTTGGGTTAATGCCGTAATCCCCATATTCATCGTGATTATCATGACCATGATTGGAATGGTGATTACAGGGATGCCGGAGGCTTTTCCTCAAAATGCAGGTCTACTCCAAAAGATTCTCATCATCATGGATAGTACTGATTCAAGCCAGGCACTCCTATGGGCAAGCTATATCGCTGCAGTCGTCGCCATTTCTATGGCACTAAGTCAAAAACTCCTGACGCTAAAGACGGCTTTAGAAAGTTGGTTTGAGGGTGCTCGTACCATGTTTTTGGCAACCATCATTCTCGTGATGGCCTGGAGTTTAGGCTCTGTTTGTACGGATATACATACGGCTGATTTCATTGTGCATTATACCCAGGATTGGATATCCCCAGCTCTCCTGCCTGCCATCACTTTCCTTATTGCTGCCCTGATCAGCTTTGCCACGGGTACATCATACGGGACCATGTCCATATTAATACCCCTTATTGTGCCTCTGGCAATTCAGCTTTTTGGCGGAGTACATGAAGTTATGTTTTGGGCAACTTTCTCTGCAATAATCAGTGGAGCTACTTTTGGGGATCATTGTTCGCCCATTTCAGATACGACCATTCTTTCTTCATTGGCGAGTGGGGCCGATAATGTGGATCATGTCCAAACTCAGCTGCCTTATGCCCTGGTTGTTGGCGGAGTAGCTGTGTTATTCGGCTTCCTGCCTATTGGATTAATTCAGGGGGCTTCCTACCTGACTGGTATTCTGTTCTATGCGATCAGCATTCTTGCACTATTCCTCATTCTCCGATATTTTGGTAAGCCCTTACCCGAGGAAGTAGCAATCACCGAGGAGAGCCTGGCCAATTAATCAGCGAAGTCATAAATTGTCCCGATGGTTCTCAATACTCCTAATTGCAGGTATATCACTCTCTTTTGCTCAAGTGACAGAATCAGTTCGTAGTTATGATACACGGGCGATGGAAGCCTTCATGTACGGGATGGATCTTGAATCTGCCGGTGAGTATGAGAAAGCTATTGGTGCATTTCAGCAGGCAATATCCTATGACTCAGATGCGGTAGACATTCATTTCTCTCTGGCAAAATTATATCTGCAGACCAATCAGAAGATTTTAGCGAAAACATCATTGGAAAGGGTCATCTCTCTCGATCCTCACCATCTGGCGGCCTTGGAATTGCTTGGAGAAATTGCACAATCCGATCAAGATCATGCACTTGCCTTGAGATATTTCGAACGAATCCTTGATATTGAGTACAATAACGATTACGCCATTCTGCAAACTGCCCAAATTCATCATGTACTTGGTGACACGATTCGGGAGGCAGAGTTTTTAATCAGACTCTGGGAACTTGACAATGATCGAGTCGCGGCTCTCCAAAGGGCTGAGACCATCTATCTAAATGCGAATAACTATGCTCGAATCACGGCCTTGTATGATAAGCTGATAAAAAGGATGCCGACTCAAACAGATCTCGTTGGCAGACAAATCAGATTGTTCCTCGGTATGAATCGCTTCTTCGAGGCTGAGGCCCTTATGGATTCTCTCATAGCTGTTGCTCCACAATCTATTGATCTGCAAAGTATGAAGACTGACCTGGTGAAAGTGATGCATGGTGAGATGGCAGCAGTTGATTATCTCACCGATGTTGTTGAAGAATATCCAGATTCCTGGGAGTTAAAACTCAAGCTAAGTCAACTGTTGATCGATGCTGGGGAGTCGAACAGTGCCCGGGGAGTTCTTGAAGAAATTTTAGAGATACGACCTGACTTAGCCAATGCCGTTTCGATGCTGATATGGACCTATCTGGATGTTGATGATGTGCATCGAGCACATGAGGTACTTGAGGCTTACCTACCTGCATTTCCCGAGGATTTCTTTCTCCATCGCCTCCTGGGGACCATCCTGCACGATATTGCAGTATTTGAAAATGACTCACTCCATTATCAGCAGGCTCTAGATGCCCAACGGAGGGCATTGAGTTTACGGCCAGAAGATCAGCAGACCTTGCATATGATAGCGAATACCCTGGAGCTCATGGGGCAAAGGGAGGATGTACTGCAAACCTATCTCCACCTGATCGAGATCAATCCCAACGATGATCTTGCCTTGAACAACTATGCCTATATGTTAACGGAGGGGGAGGTGAGTGAAGACACACTTCGTCTTGCGGCAGATTATGTGGAAAGGGCGCTTACCATTAACCCCGATAGCGCACCCTATTTAGACACAGCAGGATGGATTTACTTCAAACTTGGTCACGTTCAGTTAGCACGTGATTTCATTGATCGATCCTTGAGCATCAATCCTGAAAATGCAGAGGTTTTGATGCACATGGGGGATGTTTTAGAGTATCTTGGAAAGTCAAATGAAGCCTACATTTACTACATGCGCGCTGACGGTTTGAAATAATAGAATTTGATGAACAAGTGAATGCAATTATGAGTCAATCAGAAGCAATAAGGACGAAATTTTGAGTTTAATTAGTCTGGTAATTCCTGTTTTCAATGAAGATGAATCTCTCGTTGAACTTTATAGTCAGATCAAAGAAGCACTTGATCCTACGGAGCATGAATTTGAAATATTATTTATCGATGATGGTAGTAAAGATGATACATATAAGCTCATGCACGAACTCAGTCAAAATGATCCCAGAGTTATTTCCATAGGTTTCCAGCGAAATTATGGAAAGGCCGCTGCGCTCAACATTGGCTTTAGGGAGTGCAGAGGAGACTATGTCATCACCATGGATGGTGATCTGCAGGATAATCCTGCAGAAATAATGGATCTCATTGCAGTCCTGGATTCTGGTTGGGATATGGTATCGGGATGGAAAAAAGTTCGGCACGATCCTATCACCAAACGGTGGCCCTCTAAACTGTACAATTACACAGTAGCCAAATTCTCTGGGATCAAAATTCACGATTTTAATTGTGGCTTGAAGGCTTACACCAGCAAAGTTGTAAAAAATGTTGAACTCTACGGGGACTTGCACAGATACATACCGGTTTTGGCAAAGCAAAAGGGTTTTTCCTGCACTGAGAAGGTTGTGCAGCATCGGGCCAGGAAATATGGACATTCAAAATACGGTTTTCAGCGAATCTCAGGTTTTTTTGATCTGATAACGGTGGTTTTCATTTCCAAATTCATTGAAAAACCTTTACATCTATTTGGTATGTTGGGAATGTCGGCACTTTCTCTTGGTGTGTTGATCGATGCCTATGTCCTCTATTTGAAATTCGCTTTGAAGGCATCTTTTCAAACCCATATGGCATTGCTCTTATCAGGCGTGATGCTAATAATCATCGGTGTTCAGTTCATTTCCCTGGGACTGCTTGGAGAAATGATTACCGTCAGTCGTAAACGCCCTGAACCGGTCATAAAAGACAGGACTCATGCCGACCACTGATCCAGGCTCAGATGCATCTATGATGTCCGTCTGCTATTACGGTACTTACGAAAGTCAATATCCCCGAAACAGGGTATTTATAAAAGGTTTAAAATCTCAAGGCATAGCTGTCAGTGAATGTCATGTTCCCCTTTGGGAGCTAGAGGAACACAAGGGTGCATCTTTTGGATTCTCCATCTCCTTCCTCGTCCGCTATCTCATTGCCCAATTAAGACTATTGTGGAAATTTATGACACTTCCGCATGCTGATGTCATAATAATAGGCTATATCGGGCATTTAGATGTTTTCAGCGCATGGCTTCTTGCGAAAATGTTCGGTGCTAAATTAATTTTTAATCCGCTGGTTTCACTCTTCGACACCGTTGTGAGTGACAGAAACTTTCTCTCAAAAACATCGCTCAAAGGAAGATTACTGCTCTGGCTGGACCAAGTCGCGTGCAAACTCTCTGATATAGTAATTCTCGATACTGAGGAACATATTCGCTTCTTCAAAGAAGAATTGAAAGCCAAAGACACAGAATTCAGGCGGATCTGGGTAGGTGCTGACGACGAGGTATTCAAAGCTTCGGGATTGAATAAAAGGGATGATCGGTTTGACATTTTATTTATCGGAAAGTTTATTCCTCTCCACGGCTTGTCCAAAGTAATTGAAATGGCATCCTTATTAAAGAGTTATCCAGATATTCACTTCACTGTGGTAGGTACCGGGCAGTTACACGCAGAAATTCATGCTCTAGCACAGAGTCTTCAACTTACAAATACTCGTTTTATTGAACATGTTCCTTATGAAGAGCTGGGTGAAGCCATGGAAACAGCAGATCTGGTTCTTGGAATATTTGGAGATTCTGATAAGGCAAGAAGAGTGATACCCAATAAGCTCTATCAGGCTTTGGCCATGGGAAGGGCAGTTCTCACAGTGGACAGCCCGGCTGCCCGAGAGCTTTTGATAGATGGCGAAACAGCCTTTTTATGCGAAGCTGACCCAGAGATCATGGCCAAACGGGTCCTGCAAATCAAAGCGGATGAGAAACAGAGAACAACTGTAGCTGAAAACGGATTGGCCTTATTCCAGAATCAATTGAACATCGATGAGCTGGGCAAATTGTTGATTACAACGCTGAGATTAGATCTCAATGAATGACAGTGACCAAACGCTACTAGAGGGCGAAGATATTATCCTGATCTCTAACCAGATGTTAGAGGATCGCTACTGGACTTCAAAACAATACATCACACAGGAATTGAAGAAGAAGAATCGAGTCCTATACGTCGAGGCCAACTATTCATTTGGCAAGCTGATTCTAGGAATCCTAAAAAGGACCTGGCCTGTTAAGCCTTTTGGAGCACTTGAAAGCCGCGGTGATAATCTCTGGGTATTGACCCCATGTCCACGCTTACCCCTGAGAAATCATTTCAGACTCTTTAGCTACCTCAACCAGCTTCTGCTCAGATTCAAAGTAAAAAGGGCGGCTAAAAGCTTAGGCTTTCAGGCACCCATTCTTTGGACATTTCTCCATCAAACAGCGGACCTGGTGTCAAAACTTGGAGAAAAGATGTCGATTTATCACTGCGTGGATGATTGGCCAGCTCTTTTGCCCATGGCGGGCATGGGGACCCCACAGCAGATCATCAAAGACGAAGACAGTTTACTTAATAAAGCTACTCTGATCTTCAAGGTATCAGCTCATTTACTAAAGGATCGCGAAACTGGATCAACTCCAATTGTTGAGGTCCCAAATGGAGTTGACACAAACCTCTTCAGACTGTTGGACAATGTGGAAAAGATGGAACTACCGGATTTAACAGGACTTCAGAGACCCATTATTGGGTTCTCCGGTTCTATTGGCCCCTGGGTCGACACTGATCTCATCAGGAAAGTGGCAAGGGAATATCCTCAATCCAGTATAGTCTTGATCGGTTTGAATGAGAAGAATCCCAGGTTGGAAAATTTACTACGTGAAAAAAACATTCACTTTTTGGGAATGAAAAAGCGGGAAGAAGTACCCCACTATCTCTCGAGCTTTGATGTTTGCCTCATGCCCTTTGATAAGGGTCAAGTGGGTGAGGGGCTGCTTCCTTTGAAAATGTTTGAATATTTAGCTGTTGGCAAACCTATCGTCACAATAACTTCCCAATCTATGGAGAAATTTGCAGAGGTCCTTTTTGGCGCCATTGATGATGAGTCATTCGTCCAACAGGTTGGGAATGCTATCAAGAATGGTGATAAAAACGAATTGGTGATTGCCAGAAGACAGGTTGCTCAGGAGTATAGCTGGGGAAATCGAGTCCAGCAATACACTCGGCATATTAATAACATTAAAATGCATGAAATTGGCTGATACATGCATCTGGAGATTCGAATGGATCAATCGATGAAAACTTGGCAAATATGGACACTCATGCTGGTGTTGCTGTTCTCGGCAATCGTCTTTCTATATCAGGAGCCGGTGATCAAGGGTGAAAAACTGTCCATTGCTGATGTTAAATCGCAAGGAATTATTTTTGAGAAGAACAAAACAGATTATATCGATGAATTTGGTGAATATCCCCAATGGTACCCCTATATATTTGGAGGAATGCCCTTCCAGGCCTCTGGGACCTATCGTCTACAATATACCATTGAGACCTTGTACAAGATCATTCCCAAGCCCATTCGCAGTCGCCTAGCGGTTGGATTTACTTTTAACCTGCTTGCCGGTGGATTCTTTATGATTCTCCTATTACGTTCTTATGGGGTTGGATACATAGCCGCTTTTACTGGAGCAATGGCTTTTATTTTTACGACCAAAATTCTCGGTACACCCCACACAAATCGTATTGTTACATTTATTCATCTTCCGCTCATTCTATATGCCTTGCGGATGGCAGTAACTTCGCGAAAGTGGATATATTTCGTGCTTCTCGGTGGTGCTCTCGGCTCTCAGATAGGTAGTTATCATCCACAGGTGGCCTTTTACGGGCTAATGCTTATGGGGCTATACACACTATACAGATTTGTCCTCAGCATGCAGGAGAAGGAGTCCTGGGCGAGCATGGGACAGTTTGCTGCTATGTGGCTCCTCTCTCTGGGAGTTGGGTATTTTATGGCTTCAATAGTTTTAATGCCCATGCAAGAATATCTACCCTATTCAATACGAGGCGCGGTTGGGAATAGCAGTGGTGGTGCGGCGGGATTGTCTTATGAATATGCGACGAGCTGGTCGTTTAGCTGGGCAGAGATCCTAACATTTATTATACCTTCATTTAGTGGACACAGCGGTAACACATACTGGGGGGATTCTCCATTTACATCATATCCCCACTATCTGGGCATTGTGACGGTCATTTTAGCCATTGCTGCCGGAGTTTGGGCACGTAAACGGAAAGATTTTTGGTTTTATATTGGCTTAATAGTGTTCACCCTACTCATTGCAATGGGGCGCAACTTTGCTCCATTGTCAAAATTCCTTTTGGCCTACTTACCCTATTTCAACAAGTTTAGAGAACCTTCAATGATCCTGATAATGACCATAACGGGTATTGCAGTCATGGCAGGGTGGGGTATGGAAGCGATTCTCACAAAGCTACGCATGGAGCGCAACGAAAAAATAGTATCTGTACTATTGAAATCTCTCATTGGCGCTGGCGTCATTTTCCTTTTAGCGGTTCTCTTCAAGGATCAGCTTGCGTCTTTTATGGATGGTATATATAAAAATGCAGACCTTGCCAGAGATCGCATGACGCGATATGCGAATATGGCTCAAGCCAGGGCTTTTTGGAAAATCCGATTCGGATTGTTTCACAAGGACTTACTCTTGGCCTGTATCTGGGCAATCTCAACACTGACAGTCCTCTGGGCAGCTTTTGATAAGAGATTGTCTCTTAAAACGATAATGATCACCCTGCCACTGCTCCTATTTGCTGATCTTGCCATCCAGGGACGGATGGTCATACCTGAAATGTTTGCACGAGCCTCTACAAATCAAATGAAACCCCAGGAGACAGGGGCTATAAGATTCCTCAAATCAGATCAGGAACAATATCGTGTTTTCCCGCTTGACCAGTTCACGACCAATGAATATGCCTGGTTTAACATTTCATCTATTGGTGGTTACCACGCCGCAAAAATGTCAAAATATCAGGAAATCATGGATGCCGGACTCTTTAATAATTTTAGTTTTCTCCAGCTTGCCAACACCAAGTATTTCATCAGTAGTCAAGCGATAAATCACCCCTTATTAATCGAGAGTTATTCGGATGCTAAAACCTACATTTATAAGTACTTGAATTATTTACCACGAGCATATATTGTGAACAATTATGTGATTTCTGATTCCAAAGAGAAGACCTTCGAACTGATTAAATCTGAAACGTATGATCCCGCCAAGACGGTGATTTTACATGAACCCTTTCTGGCTATGGGAGATGGGGCCGGCGGTACGGTCGAAATACGGTCCTGGACTCCACAGCGCTATGAAATAGATGTTTCCATGGCAGGACCAGGGTTGTTATGCTTAAGTGAAGCCTGGTATCCACCAGGTTGGAAGGCGACTGTCGATGGAAATGAAGTATCCATACTCCGAGCAAATCACACTTTTCAAGCCATACCGTTAGCATCTGGAAGGCATGCGGTGGAATTTACCTTTAATTCAAATACATTTTCATTAGGGGTAGCTTTGAGTAAAGGATTGTTTGCTCTGGTTATCCTGCTTCTCCTTGGAAATCTAGCTTACCAGTATCGGTCACAAATTTTGGCGCTAATTAGGAAAGATTAATGCATCTAGCCCTCTGTACACAACAGTTTGGTAACTACTGGTCAGGATTGGGATTATACTCCACACTTTTGGCAAGAGGTCTTGTTAAAAAAGGTATTAGACTCACCATAATATCCCCAGGTGATCCAATTCCAGAAATAGATGCCAATTTTGTGCATGTTAAACCTTCTGCAATAGACCCTACTCATGGCGGCTGGTTTAGTCTTGCCCGTGCATATCGAAGAGAACTGAAAAAGATCAAGCCAGATATTGTTCACTTTACGGATGCGCGAGAAAGTTTTGGATATAAGGGGAATATCCCTGCCATTGGCACCCTTCATGATGACTATTTTGCACGACATTCATGGATTCCCTGGTACTACAAGCAGGACTATGCAGATTGGGTGAAGCGTTATGCCTACTACTCCTTTGTTACCTTGGCAGAACGTATCGCACTCAGGAATTTAAAGGCATTGATCGCCAATTCTGAATGTACAGCAAGCACAGTATGTGATCGTTATTCTATCGATTCTGCGAAGGTTCGCACAATCTATATACAACCTGATCTCCACGTGGATGAGCAGAGGGAGATGGGGGAGACTGAGACTAAAGGGGACATGACCCTCCTTTTTGTTGGGGGAAATATCCAGCGCAAGGGCTTACCAAAGCTGTTGCAAGCCCTGCAGCTTCTAAAGGCGCGTTTCCCACCGATTCAATTGCGAATTCTTGGGAAAAATCAAAACCTTGCTAAAATGGAGATATTAGCTCGAAAAATGGATCTTTCAGACCGAGTTCATTTTGAAGGCTGGGTACATCCATCAAAAATGGAACAATATTACCGCCAAGCACAAGTATTCGTGATGCCATCCCTGATGGAAGGTTATGGATTGGTTTATTTAGAGGCTATGTCTCATGGGCTCCCTGTGGTAGCAGGAGATGTGGGTGGAACGCGCGAACTCATCCAGCAGGGGCAAAATGGCTTATTGGTTAATTCTCTGAACGTAGATGAATTAGCAAAGTCGATCGGGGATCTATTGACTGATCAAAGCTTAAGAAAAAAAGTAATAAGCGGCGGATATGAAACAGTTAGAAATTTAAATACTGAGGCCATGATTGATCAGACTTATCAATATTACTCAGCCACTATTGAACGCAATAGTTGATGATGATCCAAATTTCAAATCAAAGGGAAGGGGGGTCACATGAATGATCCCATTTTTCTCCTCGGCGCTCATAAATCCGGCACCAGTCTGCTAAGATCCCTGTTTGATGGTCATGAGCAAGTTTTCCCCCTTCCCGTGGAAACTCATTTCGCCCGCCATCTTGGCTGGTGGACCAGATATCCCCTTAAAGTCCAAACTCCCAAATCAAATCTATCCAGGAATGATTTTATTAATAGCAGCATTCAATGGGTGAAGGAATGCAATAGAGCTGATGATCAATATGGGGATAGTCGAGCCAAAGGCATCTTTGATGAAGCTATTTTTGGAAGTCGCATTTCTGATCTCAAAGAAGGGCAATCAGAATCAATTATTATTGAAACGTATTTCCAGGCTCTCGTCGAATCGATTAGAGAGCTCGCGATTGAGCCGACTACGCGTATTATTGAAAAGTCTGTAGAGAACAGCGAGCATGCTCTCAAACTGAAGCAACTGTTCCCAGGGGCCAAATTTATACACATCCTCAGGAACCCATATTCCAATCTTGTTACTCTTCGAAAATATATGCAGAAACTACATCCGTCATATCCCCATCTGGATAAGCTGATTAAATCTGTCTATGACAGCTTTTTCTATGCCAGGAAGAATAGCGAGTCGATGCAAGATTATCGCGTGGTTTTGTATGAGGAACTTGTCATCGACACCGAAGGTACCATGAAAAATCTAGCTGAATTCCTCGGCATCAGATTCGGTGATAGTCTATTAAACCCGAGTTTTTTGGGAAAACCCTGGTCAGGGAACTCTGTTTCAGGTTCAAGCTTCAAAGGGGTAAGTAATGAACGACTCAATCCATGGATCCATGAAATTAATTCCCTTGAAATAAATACTGTAAATAAGTTCCTGGGGGAGGCCGTTCAGCAATTTTCTTACGACACTATTCCAGATAGAAAGGGAGCAATTTGGCCCATGAAGAGGGAAAGAATAAAGGAATATTTAGCGAATCGCGTCAATTTGAAAAGGCCATTCTAGTTTGCATATCCTCGTCATCCCATCCTGGTACCCGTCTCCGATATCACCAATATCTGGAATTTTTGCTAAACAGCAGCTTGAAGCTCTGGCCAGGCGCGGCCACCAAATTGGGGTCATATCTTCAATCCTTTCCAGGACTGGATTTCCCTCATTGGAGGAAAAGATATCCCAGCCGGAATACACACTTATGCAAGGCTCCTTCAGGAACAGATTTCCCCTACTGTTCGGGAGTACCGGCTATTTCTGGGTGAAAAATGGCTATGAAATGTACGCTGAATATGTTAAGAATTATGGTACCCCAGACCTTATTCATGCTCATTCATCCCTTTACGCCGGTGTATTGGCAGCGAAGATCAACAAAGCTCATCATATCCCCTATGTTCTGACGGAACATTCTTCCTATGTGACTCGCAAAGACATATCAAGCTGGAATGTCCCCAGGGTGAAAAGAGCATTCTTGCGTGCAAATATAAATATTGCCGTAAGCAACTTTGTGAAAGAAGAGATTGTCCGAAAGTATGTTATTAGCCCAGAGAATTGGCGGGTTATCCCAAATATGGTGGGTTCACACTTCTTTGAAAGAACCCCGACCCCTTTAGCAGGTGAGAATTTCATTTTTACAAATATCGGTGGGCTTGTAGATGTGAAAGCACAAAATGTTTTGCTCGAGGCATTGGCCATCTGTACGAATGATCATCACTCAACAATTAAACTCAGGATTATTGGTGATGGACCAAATAGGGAGCAGTTGAAAGCCCAGTCAAAAGATTTGGGAATTGAAAGGCATGTGGAATGGATTCAACAGGTAGAACCGCATTCACTGCCAGATGTCATCGCTAACTCACAGGTAATTATCTCCTCAAGCAGTACAGAAACCTTTGGGTTGACTCTCGCTGAATCCTTGGCTGTCGGTCGCCCTGTTCTTAGTACCAATAGTGGTGGACCTGCTGATATTATCACGGATGAGGTTGGGATCATGGTTGAGAAAAATGATCCAGTGAAACTCGCTGATGCCATGAAAGAGATGGTAAAGAATATTGGGAAGTATCCCATTGACGCTCTGAAACGATATGCGCAAGAAAATTTTCATGAACAAGTAGTTATGGAGCAGATAGAAGATTGTTACCAAACGGCCTTGGACGGGGGGAACAGGACTTGAAATCAGTTAAGCAGAAACTGTTTTTCAATATGGGGACGACGTTCTCCAGGCAAGTTGGCGTCACTGTCTTCCAGCTTTTATTTACGATGCTCCTGGCGCGAACCTTAGGCAAAGAGAATTATGGTATTTATGCACTTGCCTTAATGCTTCCACAGCTGTTGATGAAGGTTTTGAATATGGGCATAGGTCCATCCATCGTTTACTACATTGCTCGTAAAGAATTATCTTTCTCCTCCGCTTTCAAAAAGATCCTCTTTATCTGTTTTTGGGTAAGTCTCTTGGGATTGGCAACTGAGGTGCTCGTAATAAAATTCTTTAGTGCGTCCATTTTTCCAGGAATACCACCAAAACTACTCCTGATTGCTGCCATACTCTTTCCACTACTTTTGTTGCAGGAACTGCTCCCTAACTTGCTGCTCGGGATCCAAAAATTTAATGCTTACAATCTCTCATATTCTGTACTTCCAAGCGTTTCCCTTGCCATGGCTTGGATACTGCTCAGATATGTCGGTGTTGAGGTAGAATACGCATTGGCTGCTTTTGCCGCGGGTCATGTCGTTTCAACACTCTGGCTAATTCTGGTGGTGACTAAAAATTTGAGTTTGATAGAGGATATTCCCGGCAATGAAGTATCCTGGAAAGAATTGATCACTTATTCAGGGAAAGTACATTTAAGTAATATTATTGGATTTCTGAACTATCGTATCGACATGTTTTTAGTCAACTTGCTTGGTTCACCCGCAACTGTTGGTATCTATTTTATCGCTGTTCAAATTGTGGAAAAGCTCTGGTTACTGTCTCAGGCAGTTAATACAGCTATCTTCCCACACCTCGCTGAGAAATATAAGAGAAATAGCCGAGATACGAGCGTGACCGAAGTACTTGGGAGTGCCACTTTCATTGTAACTGCCGTTATTTCTTTGATCTTGGCATTTATTGGATCCTATATCATTAAACTCTTCTTTGGCGTGGAATACCTGGAATCTGCACCAGTATTAATAATCCTTCTTCCTGGAATTTTAGCAAACAGTGTTGGGCGGATATTATCGAATGATTTTGCTGCTCGCGGGATTCCGCAAATCAATCTTTATGTTGGTTTCCTTACTGTCACTACAAACGTCGTTGCCAATATATATCTCATCCCTCGAATGGGCGCAGAAGGGGCAGCTCTGGCCACCAGCATCAGTTATGGCTTGAATCTGGTGATTAAATTATCCATATATTACTACTTGGTAAAAGTTCCTTTCTGGAGAGTATTGCTGCCAGGAAGTCAGACCTTGCTCATCGTGAAGGAACTTTTTCAAAACAGAAGTAAAACAAAACAGGATGGAAAATAGGTTTCAATGAAAATCGTATCGATCATAGGTGCCAGACCACAATTTGTAAAGGCTTCAGTCGTCTCCAAAGCACTTAGAGCAGCAGGTATTGAAGAAGTATTGGTTAATACTGGACAGCATTATGATGATAATATGGCACAGATCTTCTTTGAGGAAATGGGGATACCCCGACCAGATTATGATCTGGGTGTAGGCTCTGGTACCCATGCGGCGCAGACATCTGCTTCTTTGACGGGTATTGAGAAAGTACTGATATCTGAAAAACCTGACTACATCATTGTTTATGGAGATACCAACGCCACCATTGCCGGTGCCTTGGCAGCCTCAAAATTACATATTGACATCATACATATTGAAGCAGGATTACGCTCTTATAACAAACTCATGCCCGAAGAAATCAATCGGATCGTAACTGATGTTCTTTCTAAGTTTCTAATGGTTCCAACTCAAGTAGCAGCTGATAATCTGAAAAAAGAAGGAATAGAAAAAGGCGTTCACATTGTTGGGGATGTCATGGTGGATGCGCTATTGGACTTTACAAAGGTGGCTGAGGATAAATCCAGCATACTTGAAGATCTTGATCTTGTCCGTGATAAATTTGTTCTAATGACCATTCACCGGCCAAGTAATGCCGATCATGATGATAGACTCTTTGCAATATTGGACCAGGTGTCTCATGCAGAATTTCCGGTGGTTTTTCCGATTCATCCGCGGAGCAGAAAGAGAGTGGAAGCATTGATCGGGAAGGTTCCGGGGGATGTTCGATTGATCGATCCTGTTGGCTATCTGGATATGATGATGCTTGAAAAGTATGCTAGAATCATTGTCACAGACTCAGGGGGTGTGCAAAAGGAAGCCTATATCCACAAAACACATTGTTTAACTGTACGAGCAGAAACCGAGTGGGTTGAAACGGTTACAGATGGGTGGAACTATCTCGTGGGAGATGATCTAGAGAAAATCAGTGCACTAATGATGGATTTTCCCAAGCCAAAAACATGGTCTCATCGATATGGGGACGGTAAGGCAGCGAAGCGTATTGTGGACCTGTTACTGCCCCAGAAATAGAATGTATGCGTGGATATTTGAACATCAAGCGCTTGACTCAGCATCCAAATTTCATTTTCGGGAAGTAATTAAGCATGTCTAACAAAATGCGTGAATTCAGATCGACCACAAATATTAAGCTGGGCCTATTTGTCCTGGCCATTCTTATCATCACGGTTTCACTGCTTTACACGAATTGGGTGATCAGAGAGCTTAGAGATGACAATTTACGCTTTTTAAGGTATAATTCTAACCTACTCGCAAACGCGCTAGCAGCAGATCTTCAGAGTAAGGCCTACCAGGAGGAGCAACGAAATTTCCTGAGCTACAATGCCAGGCTTTACGCAAGTGCTCTTTCCGCCGATGTCTCAAGTATGGATTTCGCATTTAATCAGGTCATTAGAAATGTCAGTTTTCCGGTCATTATCACTGTGGTCGAAAGTGGTGTGCAGATTGTATATGCTCACCGGAATGTGGACATTCCTGATACGATCTCCAATGATGGTGAACTCAATTATTTGCTGGCACTATCAGAGCATATGGATCAATTAAATCCACCTATTCCAGTTACCTATGACAATAGGGAAATTATGAGTATTCACTTTGGGAAACCAGAGAGTCACCAGCTTCAGGCCGTGGTTCAGAAGGTGATCCAAGCTGTTAATTTTCCAATGATCATCACGGAAGAGAATAAAGAGGGTGATATTGTCATCCGAAATCATACTTTAAAAATGCCTAAAGAGCTGGATTTTGATTCCAGGCAGAACCTCCTACAGAGCTCATTAATTAGGATGGATACAAAAAATGTCCCTGTACCCGTAGAATTTGAGGCTCGAATTGTCATGCTTATTCACTACGAGGATTCCGAGCTTATTCAGGTGTTGAGATGGTTCCCTTTTATCGAATTTGGAATTATTGGCATATTCATCCTATTGGGATTCGCTGGATTCCAATTTATTCGCAATGCTGAACGCAAAGGTATCTGGGTTGGATTATCAAAAGAGACAGCCCATCAGCTTGGGACACCTTTGTCCTCACTCATGGGATGGATCGAGCTCCTGCGGGAAGATAAAGAGTTAAATCAGACCCAACAAATCGTTGAAGAAATGGATAAGGATCTACAGCGCTTGAATCAGGTCGCAGAACGGTTTTCCAAAATTGGTGCCGGTGTTAATCTGGAAGGATTATCCGCTTATGATTTGATTCAACCTGTCTTGACTTATGTCCAGAGAAGAATCCCGCAATGGGGTAAATCAATCGACGTTGTATTCGATTGTGAAAAGGGCGCTAAAGTCATGGCGCATCAGGAATTATTTGGTTGGGCTGTGGAAAATCTCTTAAAAAATTCGGTTGATGCTATAAAAGGCGAGCAGGGCACAATTAGAGTGGAAGTGATTTCAGGCGATTCCTGGACCCGTATCCTGGTAAATGACAATGGGGAAGGAATCCCATTTCGGGATCATAAAAATATTTTCAGACCTGGGTGGAGTTCTAAAAAACGGGGGTGGGGACTGGGTCTGAGTCTTGTAGAAAGAATTATTCGGGAATACCACCAGGGAGATATTATGGTTGAGTCCATCCCAAAGCAGGGAACCACTTTCGAAATTCGCCTGAAAACTGCTTCAAGTCCCTGAAAATCAGTGATTTTTTAGCCGGGAAATTATGTTTGACATGCCACAGAGCGTCGTTTAGATTAGGTCGCTTTTTCCGGACCGCAGATGGTCGGAAGTTATGAATAAGAAGGAATTGATTTGAAAACATATAATGTTAAAGCGAGTGAAATTGAGCGAGAATGGTGGATTGTTGATGCCAGCGGAAAAACTCTCGGACGACTCTCAACGAAAATCGCTCAGATCCTCAGGGGCAAACATAAACCAACATTCGTCCCCCATCTTGACAGTGGCGATTTTGTCATTGTAACGAACGCTGATAAAGTTCGTGTCTCTGGAAACAAAGAAGCGCAGAAAACCTATTTTCGTCATAGCGGTTATCCTGGTGGAGCAAAATTCACCTCACTGTCGCATCTGCGTGAAACTCACCCCGAAAGAATTATAGAGTATGCAGTGAAGGGTATGCTGCCTCATAATCGTCTGGGTCGTGCTCAGCTTAAGAAAATGAAAGTTTATGCTGGTGAAGCCCATCCACATGAAGCTCAACAACCCAAACCGCTTGAAATAGGTTAATTTAATGAGTACTACGAATACATTTTATGCCACTGGAAAACGCAAAACATCAATTGCCCGTGTTTATATGCAGCCAGGAAAAGGTGTTATCAAAGTCAATTCCCGTGAATTGAATGATTATTTTGGCCGGAAAACCCTACGAATGATCGTACGCGAACCTCTTGAATTAACGGAGAACTCAAATCGCTACGATATCTCAGTCAATGTCAATGGTGGCGGTCTTTCTGGACAAGCTTATGCAATTCGTCATGGTATTTCCCGTGCTTTGCAAAACGACAACAACGAATTACGTCCAGCATTGAAAAAAGCTGGTCTATTAACCCGTGATGCTCGTAAGAAAGAGCGTAAAAAATACGGTCTGGCTGGTGCTCGTAAAGCTTACCAGTTCTCAAAACGTTAAATTTCTCAGGAGAGTTAATGCATAATATTTCATTAGAAGATCTGTTGGCTTCCGGCGCCCATTTTGGTCATATGACCAGTAATTGGGATCCGAATATGGAACAATATATCTTCACCAAAAAGAATGGCGTACATATCATTGATCTGTACAAAACGATCGATCAACTTACCAAAGCTGTCGATCTTGTCAGTTCAACGGTAAAAAAGGGTGGATCCATTCTTTTTGTTGCGACAAAGAAATCTGCTAAATCAGTTGTGGAAGAAGAAGCTGATCGTTGCGGTATGTTTCATGTAACAGAGCGCTGGCTCGGCGGAACCCTCACCAACTTTATGACCATTAAGAAATCTATCAAGCGTCTACATTTGCTTGAAAAAGATGAAACCAGTGGTGTAGCAGAGACTTTGACGAAAAAAGAATTACTCATGCGCTCTCGAGAAAGAACTCGTCTCCAGACACAGCATCGTGGAATAAAAGATATGAGACGTCTTCCCGACGTTCTTATCGTTGTGGATGCGAAAAAAGAGACCATCGCAATTGCTGAAGCATTGCGATTAGAAATTCCGATCATTGCTATTGTGGATACAAATACAGACCCACGAAAGGTCGATATCCCAATTCCTGCAAATGACGACTCTATTCAGGCAATTCGCTTGCTTACGGGAACCCTGGCTGATTCCATTTTGGAAGCCAAGGGAATCTCAAAAGTGAAAGCTGAAGAAGAAGTCACGGCGTAAAAACCGAAAATATTAAACCCGGAGAAGATTTAGAATGGCAATTACAGCTGCTGCGGTAAAAGAGCTGCGCGAAAAAACAGGGGTCGGCATGATGGAGTGCAAAGCTGCACTACAGGAAGCTGATGGAGATATTGAGAAGGCGATCGATGTCTTGCGCAAAAAAGGTGCTGCTAAAGCTGCCAAAAAAGTAGGTCGCGCCACAAAGGAAGGCCTAATTTTTAGCTACATCCACGCTGGGGGAAAACTTGGTGCATTGGTTGAAATCGCCTGTGAAACAGATTTTGTCGCCAACACAGAACAATTTCAAGCTTTAGGTCATGATATTGCCATGCATGTTGCTGCTGCTGCTCCTGAAGTAGTTAAACGGGACCAGGTTTCAACAACTGATCTGGATAAAGAATCAGAGATCTTCAAAGTCCAGGCTCTCAACGAGGGCAAACCTGAGCACATAGTCGAAAAGATTGTCACCGGACGACTCGAAAAATATTATAAAGAAGTCGTCTTATTAGAGCAACCATATGTGAAAGACCCTGAAAGAAATATCGGTGATCTTGTCAATGAGACCATCGCAGCTCTGGGTGAGAATATGAGTGTTGTTCGCTTTCAGCGCTTTGCTATTGGGGAATCCAACACCAGCGCTGAGTAATTCCCAAATTCAGGCGGTAATATGTCAGCCGAACCGATCTACAAGCGTGTACTACTAAAATTAAGTGGCGAGTCGCTTGCAGGTGATTCGGCTCTTTCTATTGATACCAAAGTCCTCGATCAAATGACAGCAGACCTAGAAGCTATTGTCAATCTTGGTGTTCAAGTTGGCATCGTGATCGGGGGAGGCAATATTTTCAGAGGACTCTCACAAAAAGCCAAAGATATGAACCGGGTAGCAGCTGACCACATGGGGATGCTGGCAACCGTGATCAATGCCGTTGCTCTAGGCGATGCTGTTAAACGACGTGGTATTCCGGTGAGTGTGCTCACGGCCATCGAAATGAATAAGATCGCAGAACCATTTACCCAGCGCAAGGCTATGCAGCATTTATCAGATGGTAAGGTTGTGATCTTTGCAGCTGGAACGGGAAATCCCTTTTTTACTACTGACACTGCAGCTGCCCTTAGGGCTGTAGAAATAGAAGCAGATGTTCTGTTGAAAGGAACCAGGGTAGATGGTATTTATTCTGCTGATCCGGAAATTGATCCTTCAGCTGAATTTCTTCCCCGGCTTGGCTATGATGAGGTCCTCCAGAAGAATTTAAGGGTCATGGATCAAACTGCTTTTGCGTTATGCCGTGAAAATCAGCTTGCAGTTCATGTATTTAATATGGAAATTCAGGGAAATTTATTAAAAGTGATGCTGGGTGAAACCATAGGATCTGTAGTTGGAGGTAATCATGATAAATGAACTATTTAAAGACGTTGACCATCGAATGAAAATGTCAGTTGAGCATACCAAAAATGAATTCAGCGGCTTACGTAGCAGCCGGGCGTCCATCACCCTCGTTGAGCATATAAAAGTATCTTATTACGGGAATCCCACTCCCTTGAATCAGGTCGCCAATCTGAGTGTACCGGAACCTCGGATGATCGTGATCCAGCCTTGGGAGAAAAGTTTAACTGCTGAAATTGAAAAAGCCATCATGTCAGCGGATTTGGGCTTGAATCCCGCAAACGATGGTGTGGTGATCCGTATTCCCATTCCTGCATTAACAGATGAGCGGCGGAAAGAGTTGATTCGTCATGTGCATCTATTAGCTGAGGAAGGTCGAATAGGAATTAGAAATGTTCGCAGGGATGCCAACGATCAAATTAAAAAGGCTGAGAAAGAACACGAAATTTCAGAGGATAATTCAAAACGCGCTGTGGGTAATGTTCAAGAAATGACAGACAAATATATCAAAGAGATTGATGATTCTGTTGCTGCCAAGGAAACGGACATTATGGAAGTCTAGACGCTTTCAATTGTGAATTTATAAAAAAAGCTCCGAAAAAATCGGAGCTTTTTTATTAATGAAAAGAGGACAGTGTTTACAGCTTATCAGCGTTTTTCTCTAAATATGATGCAACACCTACGAAGTTTTCTTTCATACCTTCATCACCATCTTCCCAGCCAGCCGGACAAACCTCGCCATGCTCCTGGTTAAATGTAAGAGCATCCACCATACGCAGCATTTCGTCAACGTTGCGACCAAGGGGTAGATCATTGATTACAGCATGGCGGACAATTCCATCTTCGTCAATGAGAAAAGAGGCTCTTAGGGCTTTTTCTCCGCCAATTGTGGTCTCTACTTCACCATCGTCGGTGAGAACTGTTGCTGGGGTCGATCCATCCAATACATCATAGGCTCGGGCAATATTTTTATCCAGGTCAGCCATAATGGGGTACTGAATGTTTCCAATTCCACCATTTTTTGTATCGGTATTCTTCCAACCATAATGGCTCCATTTTGAATCAACTGAACATCCGATAACCTGAACATTGCGTTTTTCAAATTCAGGAAGACGGTGATCAAAGGCTAATATCTCAGTAGGGCAGACAAAGGTGAAATCAAGGGGATAAAAGAATAGTACAACTTTCTTACCCTTGTAATCAGACAAACTGATTTCTTTAAAACTGTTATCACCCATAATAGCCGTTGCCGTGAATTGTGGTGCAGGTTTCGTTACAATCATTGTTTAAATCTCCAGTATTCGTTTCATATTATTAGTTAAATAGTAATAATTACTGTTTAATATAATTTTTAATTGACCCGTAACAAGTAATTCCCACAATAATTTGATTGTGCTTTTTGAGCACTAATGAATAAACTCAAGGCGTCCAATATTCGGATGCTACAGGAAAGTTCATTTGAAGGGAAATAGAGATGAGAAGTTCAGCTGCGTGGCTCAAATATTTGATTATTCTGATACCATTGGTGGTTCAGGCACAAATTCAGGATATGCATGTCTCGGGGACTGTCGAAAAATATTTTGATAGAAATAGAACTTCACCGGTTCTTATGTCAGCTGAAGTCGTTGATGATTACATCTATGGAAGGACACTAAAAATATCTATTCGTGGACGCAGAAATAGAGAAAACGAGGATATTGGTTTTGCCTTTGGGGCGGCTTCTGCAATCGCGAGCAAAGCTACAACCCCCTTTGAGACATTGTGGGTTGAAATGGATGTTCGCTACAAAACCATTGAGACAACCATAGCTGTGGCTCCGGCACCCTGCAGCATTGATGCAATTGTGAGGAAAACCAAAAGTTTTGGATCCTGGTGGGGGGAATGTTTAACATTTCTTTAGAGGGGAGAAAAAGCAAGTTTAATGGCTAGGCAAGCGTATATCTGTTGAATTGACAGGCTCCAAGACCATTGAAGCAGTTTGGATTGAGGGCAGCACCCGTTTAGATTAGCGCGGTTTTTATCTGCCTTCGCCTAAGATAGACGTCACGACCCGTGATGGGTGAGAGGAAAGCATCGGCTACGGCGCGATTTCACGTGACGGAAAAGGCGGATACCGCGGCGAAGCTTTAAATGGCGGAGCCGGGTAACTGAATTGGCTTCCGGTAAGATCCTTATCATGGATAGTACCGGGAAGAGCAGAACTAAGAAGGAGTTTAAAGAGAAATATGTTTATGAATATTCTATTAATGACAGCACCTGCTGGTGGGGAATCTGGAAATCCGATACTAAGCTTTCTACCTATTATTTTGATGTTTGGAGTTTTTTATTTTTTACTGATCAGACCCCAGACCAAAAGACAAAAAGAATCTGAGAAAATGAGATCTGAGCTCAAAAAAGGTGATCATATTATCACTACTGGTGGAATTCATGGTACCATTGAGGGTATCAAAGATAATGATATCCTTTTGGTGAAGACAGCAACGGATACAAAACTTCATGTTAGCAAATCAGCAGTAACTACAGTAAAAACAAAATAATCATGCTTTACGTGATTCAAACATACGGGAAGGACGTTCTCCGTCGTAAGACGAGGGAGATTCCTGAAATTGGCGACTCCATTCGAGAGATCGTGTCAAATATGTTTGAAACCATGTACGCGGCTGAAGGGATCGGTCTCGCTGCTCCCCAGGTAGGAAAATCAATTCGTTTATTTGTTGTAGATTTGAATCCAATAGATAATTCAGAAAATAAACGGGTGTTTATCAATCCCACAATTTACGAGTATGGTAATGAAGAAGACGAATTTGAGGAAGGCTGTCTTAGCCTACCAACCATAAGAGAAATTGTTACCCGTCCTACTCGGATTAAGATGCGATACCAGAATCTGGAGGGTGAACATTTTGATGAGGAAATTGATGATTTCCTCGCTCGAGTCATTCAGCATGAATACGACCATCTGGAAAAGACTCTATTCGTTGATCATTTGAGCACCTTAAAGCGTTCGCTTCTGAAAAAAACTTTAAATAAGATCGCCAGCGGGGAGATCGAGGTCGAAGCCTCAGAGAATTTTGAACTCTAATGCTTTGAATGCCGGATAGCGCTCTCGAGCAATTCTAAAGATGATCTCCAAGCACAATTTGAAAATAGTATTTATGGGAACGCCTGATTTTGCAGTGCCCTCCCTGGAAAAACTGCAGCAGAGTACGCATTCTATAGAAGCTGTCGTGACGGTTCCGGACAAGCCCCAGGGACGCGGGCAGAAGCTCAGATCCTCGCCAGTGAAATTATGCGCTCACAACCTGGGATTAAAGGTTCTTCAACCGGAAAGCCTGAAGGATCCTGATTTCATTCATGAGCTACAAAACATTGCTCCCGACCTCATTGTAGTTGTAGCATTTCAAATTTTGCCCAAAGAAGTTTACACGATACCCACCTTCGGTTCATTCAATCTGCATGCTTCCCTATTACCCAAATATCGTGGTGCCGCACCCATCCACTGGGCTCTCTTGAATGGAGATTCAGAAAGTGGGGTAAGCACCTTCTTCTTAAAGGCGAAGGTGGATACAGGTAACATCATTGCCCAACGAAAAACAGCTATTGATCCTGAGGATAATCTTCAAACCCTCTATGAAAAGCTGAGATTATTGGGTGCGGACCTTGTCCTGCATACGGTGGATATCATCGCTGCCGACAGCATTACTGAAATGGCTCAGGATGATTCGCTGGCAACACCGGCTCCCAAAGTCAGCTCAGAAACTCAAGTCCTCCATTTTGAAGAGGACTGCCATCAATGTCACAACCGCATCAGAGCTTTTGCACCAAAACCTGGAGCACACACCCTGAGGAATGGTTCACGAATTAAATTCCTTTCAACAAAAGTCTCAGAATTAAGTGGTGAACCAGGCCATGTCATAGCAGTCTCCACCTCAAGTTTCACCATAGCGTGTGCTCAAGGCTCACTGGAGGTAACTCAGGTCCAACCTGAAGGCAAAAAATCCATGGATGTGTCCTCGTATCTCCTAGGAAATCCTATTCAGCTCGGAGACCATTTTGGCTAAATCCCCCCGAGAGCTGGCCTACAACGCACTCCTCAACGCCGAGAGGGATCAATCCAGATCCATAGATGAAATATTGGGTGATCAATTGGCTCATAGTTCATTTTCGACCCAGGAAAAAGCATGGATAATGGAGCTCGTCTACGGAACGACACGAATGCGCCTGCAATTAGACGCCTGGATTGAGGCTACATTTAAGGGGCGCTATCGTAAGGCGCAACATGCTCTAAAAGTGTTGCTACGAATGGGGGTCTTTCAGCTCAAGTTTATGCATACTGCTGAACATGCTGCGATCAATGAAACTGTAGATCTTGCTAAAGCAGTGGGCCAGTCGAAAACCAGCGGCCTGATCAATGCAGTCTTACGAAAGATTCAAACGCTCAGCTTAGATCAGATATTGACATCAATCAAAGATACGCAGGGGAGGCTCGCAGTAGAAACTTCTCATCCAGAGTGGTTGTTGGAAAAATGGTTGGACCAACATTCGCTTGATGAGATTATTGCTTTATGTGAGCATAATAATACCTCACCGAAAACCTGGATCAGGAGAAATGTTCAACAAACCGACATTAAGCAGTTTGAAGGATATTTAAAGAGGCTGGAGATCTCTTTCAAGAGGTCTGAGCTCCTCGAATCATTCTATGAGGTGGACAGCGCTGCACAACTTCTGAATACGCCAGAATTTTATCAGGGATGGTTCTCATTTCAGGACATCGCTGCTGGTTTAGTTGCAAATCTGGTCGATCCACAGGAGGGTGAAACAATTGTAGATGCATGTTCAGCTCCAGGTGGAAAAATGGGCCTTTTATCAGAGCAAAGCCATGGTCGTGCTAATATTATTGCCTGTGATGCCAGCAGCTCACGCTTAAAAAAAGTGGATCAGACTGTCGATCGATTAAAATTGGAACAAGTGACTGTTCTTCAACTCGACGCAAGCCGTCAACTATTGCCTGAATCCAATAAGATTCTTCTCGATGTACCCTGCTCAGGGACGGGTGTACTCAATCGTCGGCCTGATGCACGCTGGAAAAGACAGGCAGATGACATCGACTCTCTAACAGACATACAGAGGGCGATACTCATCAATGCCTGGACTTCATTGCTGCCAGGTGGGACACTGATTTATGCGACTTGCACATTGGAACCTGAGGAGAATTGGGGTTTAATAGACTCTACATTGGAACATCTGCAAAACGGGGAAATAGAAGTCATAAGTGATGAAAAGCTTAAACCTTATATTGATGAAAGAGGTGCTTTGGCTACATTACCCTGGATACACGGTATGGATGGAATGTTTGCTGTAAAAATTAGAAAAACCCTATGAAATTAGTACGCGATTATATAGTTATTCTGGGAATCATTGGACTGCTTGTAGCTCTCTTGTTCAACAATATAATTTTACCCCTCTATGTCAACTGGAATGATGAGATTAGAGTGCCAAGCCTCACCCACACTGACCTCCAACAGGCCAAAAAGATCCTGAGGGAACGCAAATTACAGTCAACTGTCAAAGACACTATCTATAGACGAGATATACCCAGTGGTTTTATTATGGATCAGCACCCTGAAGCTGGTCAAATGGTAAAAGAAAACAGAAAGATTCAACTTACCATCAGTCTTCCTCCAGAAAAACTGGAAATGCCTGATCTTATTGCAATTACGGAACGACAGGCCACTATCGCATTGGACAGATTAGGATTGATTCTCGCACCCATCCTCACTGATTCCTCCGATCTTTTTGAAAAAACGGTAATTATGGAACAATCATTTCCTGCCGGATTACCTGTGGCTCCTGGTGATACAATTACACTTACGGTTAGCCTGGGTAAGCGCAATCTGAAAAAAACGATGCCCGATCTTCTAAATAAAGGTCTTGAAGAGGCGAGACGAATCCTCCAACACGAGGGCTTTTCTATCGGGGAGATCAAGTATACTGCCAGCGATGAGTTACTTCCAAATACCGTTGTTTCCCAATCTGAAGATGCGGGCAAGATCTTTCCCAAAGAGCGACAGATCATTGTAGACCTCATCATTACTGACGGATTCTAATGAGTATCCTCGACAAAGCTCAAATTGCACCATCTATTCTCTCCGCTGATTTTACCCGTCTACAACAAGAAGTAGATTCCATAGTGGAGGTGGGATGTGAAGTCTTACATCTCGATGTGATGGATGGCATGTATGTTCCAAACATCAGTTTTGGTCCAATGGTTGTTAAAGCCCTGAGAAGAGCAACTGATATCACCCTGGAAGCTCATCTCATGATCTCTGAACCTGACAATTATATCGAGAGATTTGTTAAATCCGGTGCGGATATTGTTCTAGTGCATCCATCGACCTGTCCATTTCCCCTGGAAACAATTAAAAATATACACAATCTTGGTGCAAAAGCTGGTCTGGTTGTCAATCCGGATGAAGAATTGTCCATCATTGAACCCTACTTGGAAGAGATTGATCAGGTTCTCATTATGTCAGTATTTCCGGGGTTTGGTGGACAGGAATTTATTCCCTCAGTTCTCGAACGATTACCGGAATATTTGCCAAAACTGGTGGGGAACTCAATACTCCTTGAAATTGATGGTGGGATCAATCTGAATACCATATCCATGCTCAATAACAAAGGGATCGATCGATTTGTTGCTGGATCCGCAGTATTTAATCGTTCAGCCTCGGCAGGCGAAAATTATTTAAATCTAGCCGCTCAATTATAATCAGAGACGACATGGCTTTATCTGACCTACGTAAGCACGAACTCGTAAGAAAAGCGATTCATTTAAGCAGCTCAGCCATCCCATTGCTCTATTGGTTCATATTTACGAGAGAACTGATGTTGAAAGGTGTCATTATCCTCGCCATAGGATTTCTAACTGCAGAGTATCTACGACTTCGTTATCCACAGGCAAGAAAAGCATTTATGCTCGTATTTGGCTCCGCGATCAGAGGGCACGAGCATAGCAATCTCACAGGAGCGACTTATGTGTTCACAGGAGCAGTGCTTAGCATTTTTCTATTCCCCAAAGAAATAGCCGTTCCATCGCTTTTAATTTTATCCATTGCTGATACTGTTGCTGCCTTGATCGGAATTCCATTTGGTAAACACAAATTCTTGGCAAAATCAGTAGAGGGTAGTACAGGCTTTTTTATCTCAACCATGATAATTCTTACTGTATTTATGCCCGAAACCATTTTTATAAATGTGCTAGTAGCGCTGGCTATTACCGTTTCTGAGGCTTTGCCTTTAGATATTGATGACAACTTCCTCATCCCGCTGTTATCAGGCTGTCTTCTGAGCTTAACCAGCCTAATTTGAAACACATCAAGGAGTTTTGATGACTTTTCTAAGTCCCATATTCCTATGGTTACTACCCCTCGTTTCCATTCCGATTCTCATTCACCTACTGGCCAAACAGAAAAGTAGATTGATTGACTTCCCGTCGCTCAAATTCTTAAAGCTGCTTGAGCATGACGCCTTACGAAAATTCAACATCAAGCAGTTAATTCTATTGATTATAAGGACATTGATGATCCTCTTAACCATTTTGGCATTTTCTCGTCCCAATATCAAGCTTGTAAATGGCTGGAATATTAGTACCAGGGCGGTGGATCTCATCATCATAGCAATGGACAATACGGCCTCAAACAGAGCTGCTTTCGGCGATGAAACTGAGCCTTGGATAAAGCAGCTTCAATCAAGTCTGGAGGAAAAAGGGGTTAAGGTCTATTTTTGTGGACTGGCTGATCTTGAATTATTCGACGATCCGGAAAAAATTATACCCAGCTACTCCAACGTATATCCAGAGGACTTCGAAACAAAAATATCTGATCAGATAGACCTCCACCAATATCGCCACAGATCAATTATTTGGATAGGAGATGGTCAGGATGCAGATCTCAAATTGACGCCATTGGATGAATGGGACAAATACGTTTTGCTTAACAAGGTGGAGCGAGATCTCGGAATTATGTCCACTGAACATCCAAATCGCTTGTTACGAAAGGGAGACACATATACGCTTGGTGTCAATCTAGGATATTTGAGTGATGATCCGGTAGTTTCGCTCGAACTTCTCATGAATGACCGCAGGGTTAATCAATCAGCCATAAGCAGAGACGATCACTATATCGAGATCAGTACACGAGTTGAGGACCCTGGTTTCCAGGAGGGAAAACTCAGTATTACACAAGATGGGCACAATTACAATAATAGCAGATATTTTGTCCTGGAGGCAGGGGGAAGTATTCCTGTACAAATACTGTACACGATTCAGTCGCCAGACTACTGGAGATTGATTGAATCATCCATCAAAAAAGCGGAAATGAACCTGGATATCAGCCGATTGACGCACGATAGGATCGATGATTTAAATCTCAGTAGAGGGGGGACGATCATCATTGATGATGCCAGTACGCTAGCTGACTATACCTGGAATCGATTGCAGACCTTTATCAGTCTCGGAGGACAAGTCATACTCTTTGGGGATGGTGGAGCTAAAATGAGAGCTTTATTAAATTTTAGTGCTGCACCTATTGAAGAACAAAGCCAATATCCTCATGGCCTTTCTACCAGCGGAGTATCGAATGGGAAATTGAATTCAATTCCTATGAAAAAAGTGATAGAACAGGATCGCTTAAAGATCTTCCAGCGATTTAACATTGCAGGGGATGAGCTCGAAGAGACCTGGATAAGGTATTTGGATGGTCAACCATTTCTGGGTGCCAGAAATATACAGAATGGTCGGATAGTCTGGTTTAATACATTTTTTCGACCGGAAGCAAGTAATTTGCCCCTGTTAGGGGTATTTCCCACCTTGATCAACCAAATCTCTCAGTTCCAGTTTTCCAAGAATACCATGGATCCGTTTAATGCCCTTGTTGGTGATTCCCTGGCGTTCTTTCCAACTGTGCAGGAGAATGGTAACCCTCTCTTCAGTATCCAGCGACCAGATGGAACTATTGATTACCAGGCGCCTGATTCAAATTATGTAGTACATTACTATCAAACCGATCATCCCGGTATATATCGATTCCTCAGCGGTCGAAAAGTACTGCAGTCAGTTGCTGTAAATATCTCTTCTTATGAGGCACAGGCGCATCACTCAGGTGATGTATCCATCGAGGGTTTTGATGTTTATGAGAACCATGAGATATTGAAAAATGAGATACTTGATATGCGAAACGGAATAGCACTATGGCCAATACTCCTCATATTACTCTTCCTCTTGTGGATAATTGAGACATATTTAGCGAGGATAAAATCAACATGGCGGCAAAATGATTGAAACAAGTGTAAGCAAAGATAAAGCTCTACTGATTGGTGTGGTTCATGGTCAACAGACTGTGGCCGAAGTTGAGGAAAACCTGGAAGAATTAGCCCTACTGGCAAAAACTGCCGGAGCGAATGTGGTAGGGGAGATCATTCAAAAGAGAAGTAAGATTCATGCTTCACTTTATGTGGGAAAAGGGAAAACAGAAGAAATCGTAGCAAAAGTTGCTATGCTGAAAGTAAATCTGGTCATCTTTGATGACGAACTATCCCCGGCGCAGACCAAGAATCTCCAAAAGGCAATAGAAAAGGTAAGAATCATTGACAGATCCAGTCTTATTCTTGACATTTTTGTCCGTCACGCCAAAAGTAAGGAATCTAAGACTCAGGTAGAGTTAGCTCAATTGCAGTACCTTCTTCCTCGATTGACGGGAGCGTGGACCCACTTGGAGCGCCAGAGGGGAGCTACTTCAACACGTGGAGGTATGGGTGAAACCCAGATCGAGGTTGATAGACGTATTGTTCGAAATAAAATATCCGCACTGAAGGTTGAACTAGACAAAATAGAGAAACAGCGTAATACGAGGCGCAAAAATCGGGATGAGATGTTCAAGGTGGCGCTTGTGGGATACACAAATGCCGGTAAGTCATCTCTCATGAATCTGCTCTCAGACGCAGATGTTCTGGTGGAGGATAAGCTCTTTGCTACGCTCGATACCACTGTGAGAAAAATTAATGTGCTGGAACATGAGATATTGCTGAGTGATACTGTAGGATTTATCCACAAACTTCCTCACCACCTTGTAGCTTCTTTTAAAAGCACCCTTCAGGAGGTCAGGCATGCAGATCTTATTCTCAAAGTCATTGACCTGAGTTCACCCCAATATGAAAGACACCTTGAAACGGTGAACGAGGTGCTCATGGATCTGGGTGTAGCAGAGAATGAAACCTTGACAGTATTCAATAAGATTGACGTGGTGACGGATCCTCAGATTTTGAATAGCGCACAAAGGGATTATGAGAATTCTGTCCCAATCTCCGTTGTGCAGCAGATAAACATTGGTCAACTGGAAAAAGCGATCGCTGATATCCGCAGAAATGATTATGTGATTGAGACGCTGCGACTTGATCATTCAGAGCAAAAGTTTTTAGCCTATCTCCACAGAAGTGCAGAAATCCTCAATATCACCTACGAGGATGATCACTCCCTCGTGGAGATGAGAGTAAAAAAAGACGCACTGGAGCAAATACGAAAACAACGTCAGCTTGATGGGGAGTGATGGTGGCTTCTCCGACAATAGGCTTAGTCCTTGGAAGTGGCTCATCAAGGGGTTGGGCACACATTGGAGTTATTGAAGCCTTAGAAAATCATGGGATTGAAATTTCCGTAATTACTGCCACCAGTGCAGGTTCATTTATTGCAGCATCCTATGCCGGTGGGGGCTTGAATAGTGTCAAAGATTTTGCTCTCGGTATGGATTGGAGACGCGTCTTGTCTTATCTTGATGTTGCCTTCCCCCGATCTGGCTTCATTGAGGGTAAAAAGATTGCTGAGCTATTACAACGCTTCACAAATGCGAGTGATTTTAAGGACCTTTCCATTCCCGTTCATATGCTGGCAACCGACATGCTAACGGGTGAACAAATAGTTTTATCTGAGGGGAGTATTACCGAAGCGCTTCGGGCAAGTATGGCGGTTCCTGGACTATTAACTCCCAAGCAGATCGATGGGCGCTGGCTGGTGGATGGTGGGGTTGTAAATCCTTTACCTGTTGATGTTTGCAGGGAGAAGGGTGCAGATATCGTTATTGCAGTTGACCTTAATTCAGAGCGAATTACCAAAGCCAGAATAAATGAAAATTTAGCAGAGCAGCAGAAAAATCTTGCTAGAATTGAGAAAAAGCGTCTTGAAGTTGTAAAAACCTGGGTAAAACGCTACGGGTCAACGGGTAATGCCATGTCCAAGAAGATAGATCAGTGGTTTAGCCGAGATGAGCCTTCACCACACATTTTTGATGTACTGGGATCTTCATTAAATATTATGCAGAAAAAGATCGAAGCGACCAATTTGATGACTCACGCTCCCGATATACTCATCCAACCTCGTCTGGGGGATATGAAACTGTTTGATTTTCATCATGCAGAACGCGCAATCGCAGAGGGCTTTTATCGTGGTGAACAAGCCATCCCGGGAATAGAAGAAAAGTTGAAGCAATTCTCCCAATAGGGACTACGGATGCCTCCACACCACATGAAATACACGCTGCCTATCTTAATCGCCATCAGTTTACTGAGTATAAATCCTCGTGTCAATGGCTGGAACGAGGCAAGCCGCATGGCTTTGACCCAATCTCTGGTTGAGGAACATAGTTTCATTATTGACAATAGTGATTTTGTTGAAACGGGAGATAAAGTTTTCATCGATGGTCATTTCTACTCGGACAAGCCTCCCGTCCCTTCCATCCTGGCGGCGATTGTGTATTGGCCACTGCATCAGTTAGGGTTTCGATTAGGGACAGAATGGAACTTTGCCTACTATGTGATTATTTTGTTTACAATAAAGCTTTTATGGGTATTGAGTGTGCTGGCTTTCAAGCAAACACTCTCGCTTTTACAGGTAGGGGAGGAGAAAATTGGACTTTTACTGGCGATTTATGCATTTGCCTCCATCATGTTCACCTGGTCGTCAACCTTCAATAATCATTCCTTAGCGGCATCTAGTCTAGCCATTGGTTTCATGTATTATTTGCAAGCTAAAGAGCATCAAGGTTTAAAATCACTCCTTTTCTCAGGTATTTTCTTTGGATTAGCTGGCGCAATGGACATCCCGACGAGTATATTTTTTGTTGGTTTCGCTGCATTAATTTTGAATAAATGGAAATCGATCAAGCAGACATTTATATTTCTTGGGGCTGCTGTATTTCCCTTAAGCATTCATTTACTCATCAATTACTCCATTGGGCACACATTATTGCCTCTCCAGGTCGTCCCCGAGTTTTTTATGTATGAGGGCTCTGTGTGGGGGAATGGCGTTCAGGCAAATTCCATGGGATATACATTTAGGTATGCCCTGATCAGTCTCTTTGGAGTAAAGGGCTTTCTGTGGTACAATCCACTCCTGTTCATCCTAATACCCTTGTTAGTGAAAGAGGCTCTTTCTGGGGGCATGTTAAAACTGGAAAGTCGAGTAATTGCACTTTGTAGTGTGATCCTTCTGGGCTATTACTTCATTTTTACACCGAATTATGGGGGCTGGAGCTACAGTATTCGCTGGTTTGTCCCGCTTTTACCCTTCTTTTTTACCTACTCATACCGAATGGACAAATTATGGGCAACAAAGAATGGTAATATGCTAATTACGGGTTTAGTGGTCCTTTCAATCCTTATTGCATCTATTGGCCTGATTAACCCCTGGAGCAATCCGGACTACCATTCAATCCCCCTCATTGCTAATTTGAGGCAGTTTATGCAGTTCGTACGCTAATTTTCCATTAAACCAAGGCGATTAAAGCGTAAAATCAAGGAATGATGTACCGCACATCAAGCAATTAGACTGACGTATTCTTTAAGATATAGCATGTATAGCATAAATTATCATTTATCTTCAATGCTTGGACAATTGATACGTATGTATGGGTAAAAATTAACTCTATAGACGATACGTTACATATGTGTGGTTCATTGTACCCACGCTGAAAGATTTATACTGGAGGAAAACAGTGGAAGTGAATAGTCCATTGATAGAACAAAATAATCGTAAGTCAGCGTCATGGAGCATTTTGCTGGCTACATTCTTTCTCTTAAGTTCTGCTCTGGGTCAATCCACTGCGGACATCGAGGCCTTAAAAAAACTCGCTGAACAACAAAGAAATACGACTGTTTCAGAGGTAGCTGGGCCTGAAGTAACTGAGGAGATTGGCCCTACGATGACAGAAATCAAGCTTCCGGAAGAAAAAGCGACAGGGAATAATTTTGGTTACTCCTTTTTTTCTGCTCAAAGATCAATCTCACTCTTAAATAATCTTCCTGTTCCTGCAGATTACATTCTTGGTCCAGGTGATGAACTTATCCTCACCCTCTGGGGGGAGACTGAGTTTGTTTCTAAACACACGATAAGTAAATCAAACACAATTTATATTCAGAGAGTAGGTCTTCTAAATTTATCGGGAAAAAATTTAGATCAGGCTAGAATATTCTTAAAGGGGAAATTAGAGAATATTTACTCAACCCTAAAGGGACCAAAAGCACGAACATTTATGGATGTCGCTATTGGCGAAATTAAGTCGATCAATGTACGATTTGTCGGCGAAGTTAATAATCCAGGTTTGTACCCTATTCACCCGTTTTCAACTGTAACCACCGGGTTAATGCAGGCGGGAGGTGTGTCGACGACGGGGAGTCTACGTTCAATCCAAATCATTCGGGATAGCAAGGTAGTCTCGGAGATTGATCTCTATGGATTTCTTCTTAAAGGGAAAACTGACGGGGATATAAGACTTAGGGATCAGGATGTGGTCTTCGTGCCAGTTCGGGAGTCAGATGTGTATATTTCGGGGCAGATTAGACGATCGGGTGTTTATGAATTATTGTCCGATGAAACAGCCCAGGATCTGTTGGATTATTCTGGTGGTCTAAAGGCAACAGCTCGATCACCTATTGAAATAAAAAGAATTAAACAAATTAGCCAACGATCAAGTGAGGATACTCCTCGAGAGGCGTATACTGTTCCTGTTAATAAATTAAGCGAATGGAAGATTGTAACTGGGGATTCAGTTTTCGTTCCCACCATCCTGCCTGAGGTTAGCGAAATTTCGATTCAAGGTCAGGTAAAGTCTCCTGGTACATACACCTTTACCGACTCCATTGATTTAATTGGCGCCCTCAGATTGGCCGGAGGTATTGATGATCCCACCTTCTTAAAGAGTATATATCTCGCAAGGGGGGAGGTTCTGCGACACAATCCAGAAAGTGATCATGCGATTGTAATACCTTTCAATGTCTCTGGTCTTATTAATGGAAGTAAGAAGGATAACATTCCGCTGCAGAATCAAGATGTGATTGTGCTCAGGAGAGCAGAGCATTATCGCAAACCTGAGGTGATTACCATGAAAGGGGAGCTGGCTGTCCCTGGCGTTTATTCAATTAAAGAAGATGATGAAACCTTAGAGAGTATCATTACCAGGGCGGGAGGATTCACATCAAACGCTTTTCCTGATGGTCTACATGTAATGAGACATGATACACGAGTAGTAGTGAACAATTATGATATTCAAGTTCTTAATGGCGATGTGATCACTGTACCGAAACGAAAGAATACAGTAGAAGTAAGAGGTGAAGTATTTAGTCCAGCTCTCATTCACTACAGTAGTCGAATGTCCTGTGATGATTACATCGAAAGTGCGGGAGGTCTCACTGAACTCGCTAACAAGGGTAATGTCTCGATTATCTATCCCAATGGGGACATTAAAATAAAAAGCTGGTTGAAGTCCCCAAATATCGTTGAAGGTTCAATTATCGTTGTACATAAGAAGGAAGACACAGAGCCATTTAATCTTACAGAATTTCTTAAGGAAACAACTTCTATTGCAGCCTCTTTGGCAACGATAATATTTATTTTATCGAAGTAGCAGATAGTTTTGACTAGTGCAATTGAATTAATGTAAGACAAGAGATCATTTTAACGTCTCTTGGTTACCCGCAAAAATGGTTGAAGAAGTACATCTGACTAGTAAATCCAAAGATAAATAATAGTACAGATTGTTTGAAGCATAGAGTGCGGATGCATTGCAGTTTAAGTAAAGACTGGATAGTATAAGGATTAATAGAGGAAAATAGTGTATGCTTTTTAATTCAATAGAGTTTGCAATATTTTTACCCGTCGTATTTATACTCTATTGGTTTGTCACCAATAGAAATTTAAAAGTACAAAATATCTTGCTTGTTCTCGCCAGCTATGTGTTCTATGGCTGGTGGGACTGGAGATTTCTTTCCTTAATCATTTTTAGCTCGATTATCGATTTCATTGTTGGATTAGGTCTTTCAAAGACAGATCAACCCCAAAAAAGAAAAGCGCTTCTCTACTTGAGCATATTTGTGAATCTTGGTTTCCTTGGCTTCTTTAAATACTTCAATTTCTTTGCTGAGAACTTCGCTCAAGCATTCACGCTGTTGGGAAATCCAATTAGCCTTAGGAGTCTAAACATTGTCTTACCAGTAGGAATAAGTTTCTACACATTTCAAACCTTGAGCTATTCCATTGACGTGTACAGACGGAAGCTTGAGCCGACAAAGGATATTGTTGCTTTTTTCGCCTTCGTCAGTTTTTTTCCTCAATTAGTTGCTGGACCTATTGAAAGAGCGACAAATCTTCTTCCTCAATTTTTTAGGAAAAGAACATTTGAGTATGACAAAGCTGTAGATGGAATGCGGCAAATATTATGGGGTTTATTTAAAAAGACAGTAATTGCTGATAACTGCGCTGAGTATGCTAATTTGATCTTTAATAATTCAAATGATTATTCTGGTAGTACCTTATTTTTAGGAGCAATATTCTTTGCATTCCAAATCTATGGAGATTTCTCTGGCTACTCTGATATTGCAATAGGAACCGCACGACTCTTCGGGTTTAACTTGATGCAGAATTTTGCCTTTCCATATTTCTCACGTGATATTGCTGAATTCTGGAGAAGGTGGCATATATCGCTTTCCACATGGTTTCGTGATTATTTGTACATTCCCTTGGGTGGAAGTAGAGGTGGAACATGGATGAAGGTCAGAAACATATTTATTATATTCATTATAAGTGGTTTTTGGCATGGTGCAAACTGGACATTTGTGGTCTGGGGATTATTAAACGCAATTTATTTTTTGCCATTGCTCCTCTTAAAACAGAACCGTAAGAATATGGGCACTGTTGCTGCAGGAAAGATACTCCCGTCCCTTAGAGAATTCCTTAGTATGAGCATGACATTTCTGCTAACAGTGTTTGCCTGGATCTTTTTCAGGGCAGAGAGTTTGACCCACGCTTTTAGCTATATATCAGGGATTTTTTCCTGGGCACTATTCACTGTTCCAAATCTCAACATAAACAATAATGAAAAGATTCTAGGATTGGTGTTTATCCTTCATTTTATTATCTTTATTGTATTAGAATGGGTTCAAAGACATCGATACCATGGATTTGCGATAGGTGAGGTGAGAATACAAATTAGATGGCTAGCTTACCTGTTTTTTATTATGTCAATATTGCTTTTCAATGGGCAAAACAAAGAATTTATTTATTTCCAGTTTTGATATGAAGACCTTTTTAGTAAAAATATTTATCATTGGAATGGCGTATATTTTTATAAATCAGATATATTTGGTTTTAATAAATAATTATTCATGGAATTTAAAAAAAATAGTGGAGGCCAATTCATTTCGAGGCAAGTCATTTGAGTTGATTGTTCTAGGGAATTCTTTAGCTATGGATGGAATTGACACAGAATATTTAACTCGAAAAGGGATGAACAGCTATAACATGGCTGCTGGAGGTCTTAATCATGCGACAAATTACAAACAGCTGAAATATTACTTGGGTAACAATAGTCCCCCAAAGATTGTTATTTTAGGGCTTACTTCTTGTAGGAAAGCCAGTTGGGATCTTTATCCAGATCCCTCAATAAGGCGCCTTGTAGAGTTTGTATATGACGGGACTTTATTTGACCGAATATTGATGCCAATGCCCAAACTCAACATGGAAGTGGTGAAGCTGATAAAGTATGTGTTTTCAAGTGAGCATAGAAATGCTAGGATCATACTGGGTCAATTAAAATCAACTAAAACAAAGGCAGACCTTACTTCAGAATCACATACTAAACTATCATATGTGGATTATAATAGTAGACACAACCCAGAATATATTTTTAGAATTGACTCATTATGCAAAGTGTATAAGACTAAACTTATCTGCATCGAAATGCCAGGATTCAAGGAAACACAAAATGCTGACCCATTTCTGTTGACTATTAATGGGATGAATCACTTGGATACCATTGATAGATTTAACTTTAATAACTCTACCATTAGTGGTCTTATTGAAAGCGAATATGACTGGTTAGGAGATGGGCACCTGAATGAGCGAGGTGCGCAGAAATTCACAGAATACCTTTACACAAAGTTGTTAATGAATTATTGATTTGAAAACATCATATTCAGGTGGGATGATTCCGATTTTCAAGACACTTGGCATATTTCAATCAAAGGTACAGGATTGTAATTGGTGACAAGCAAATGCTTTTTAATTCCATAGAATTTGCATTCTTTTTACCAATCGTATTCATCTTCTATTGGTTTGTTACTAAGAGGAACTTAAGAGTACAAAACATCTTCTTGGTTGTTTCCAGCTATATATTTTACGGCTGGTGGGACTGGAGATTTCTTTCCTTAATCATTTTTAGCTCGATTATCGATTTCATCGTTGGGATAGGACTTTCCAAGACAGATAAACCCCAGAAAAGAAAAGGACTCCTCTACATAAGCATTTTTGTAAACTTGGGTTTCCTCGGTTTCTTTAAATACTTTAATTTCTTTGCAGAGAATTTCTCTCAAGCATTCACCCTACTAGGGAACCCCATTAGTGTATCAAGCCTGAATATTATTCTTCCAGTAGGAATTAGCTTCTATACTTTTCAAACACTTAGCTATTCGATTGATGTCTACAAACGTAAACTTGAGCCTACAAAGGACATCTTCGCTTTTTTTGCGTTTGTGAGTTTTTTCCCACAACTGGTTGCCGGACCCATTGAGAGAGCAACAAACCTCCTTCCTCAATTTTTCAGGAAGAGAATATTTGAGTATGACAAGGCTGTGGATGGAATGCGACAAATTATGTGGGGATTGTTCAAAAAAGTCGTAATCGCAGACAATGCTGCCAAATATGCGAATTTAATATTTAACAATTCAGATCAGTACTCAGGTAGCACCCTATTATTGGGTGCCTTGTTTTTTACTTTTCAGATTTATGGGGACTTTTCAGGATATTCGGATATTGCTATTGGTACTTCACGATTATTCGGCTTTAATTTAAAAAGGAACTTCGCCTATCCATATTTTTCACGAGATATTGCTGAGTTCTGGAGACGCTGGCATATATCGCTTTCCACATGGTTTCGTGATTATTTGTACATTCCCTTGGGTGGAAGTTGAGGCGGAACATGGATGAAGGTCAGAAACATATTTATTATATTCATTGTAAGTGGTTTTTGGCATGGAGCGAATTGGACATTTGTTATATGGGGGGCTTTGAATGCTGTCTATTTTTTACCACTGCTACTATTAAAGCGAAATCGACAAAATCTTGGGGTTATTGCTGAGGGAAAAATACTTCCCTCATTTAGGGAATTTATTAGTATGATCATTACTTTTTCAATGACGGTACTAGCCTGGATTTTCTTTAGGGGGGAATCGGTTTCAGCCGCTTTCATCTACATTAAGAGAATCTTTAATTCATCTCTATTCGAATCCCCCACTATTTTACCTGTTCCCCTTTTGTGTTTAATTTTGATGCAGATTATGATTGAATGGGTTCAACGGGAAAAACAGCATGCTTTACAGTTTGACAATAGAGAAACTAGTATAGTAGTAAGATGGGGGGTAACCTTAATAATTGGTTTTATGATAACTGCCTTCTTTGGTAAAGAGACCTCATTTATATATTTCCAGTTTTGATGATGAATAAATTTATAAAAAAAACAATCATTTATTTAGCCCTTTTTCTGGTAATAGGCGAGATTATCACCATTTTTGTGCCGTACCATTGGGGGAATCCTTGGTATAGTACAAAAATTCAATATTTGGAACAGGCGACTACAAAAGAGTTTGATACTTTTATTTTTGGCTCGAGCAGGGTCTATCGTCAGATTGACCCGACTATTGTTGATAGCGTATACAACTTGGATGATAATGACAACATAAGTTCATTTAATCTTGGTGCTCAAGCTACATTTTGTCCGCAAACCTATTTTCTATACGAAAACTTTCTTGCTTCAAAGATTTCAAAGCACGCCAAATATTGCATAATTGAACTGATGGCTATTGATATGATTGGGGGGCAAGCAATGCATCAAGAGCGAACTACTTATTGGCAAAATCTATCAGAAGTAGCGTTCGTTACTAAATCTATGATGAGAAACTCGAGGCTTACGAGGCTCAAAAAGATCTATGGAACTGGAAAATATTACATCTCTTATATAGAAAATATTTTTCACATGGGACATTTTGGCCAGGAACTAATTACTAACAATTACTATAACCAGGAATTTCTTGGATCGGAGGGGAACGGCTATTATCCGCTTGAATTGAATTTAAGAAAAACTAAAGATAAAATAGTGCATCAGGATTTACTTGAGAGAAATATGAATTTCAGGAATAACCCAAGGTCTTTAGATATGAGAAAGGAACAAGCGATTAATCTCTATACCCAAATTGGTCTGGAGTATGACAAGGTGAATCTTGAAAGAATTCAATCGTTAATTGCTGAATCTACCGCAAGAGGAATCAAACTATTATTTATTCTGTCTCCAAGAAACGCCTCGCAAGAAATAGTAAACTTAAGTGAGCAAATCCCAGCCAGAAATAAAATCGATTTTTTAAATCCCGAATTTCATGAAGACCTATATGCCTATGAAAATTCCTTTGATGTGGCACATTTAAATACAAAAGGATCTATTGAGTATTCAATACAGCTTGGCTTGGAATTAAAGAAAAAACTTTCCGCATGGGAATAGTGTTAATATTGTGAAGAAGCATTTAACACTGTATCAGATACTAGAGTGCTTGTAATAGTTTAGTTTCAAAGTTGTAGTGATATTGTTTCGAATTTAAACCCTGACCAATTCGGGATTTAAGTAACTCACCCTTATCTTTTTGAGTCTCAAAATTATTTAAAACATCAATAGCTTTATTCAGAGTAGCAGTTTCATCTTGCATATTGATCAAGAATCCATTCACATTATCAGTTATTATTTCTCGAGCACCTCCCAATTCAGATGCAAACACCAGCAATCCTTGTGAACCAGCCTCTAGAATAGTGGTGGGGAAAGGATCCGGGGCGATGGAAGTGTGGAAAAAAATGTCGATGTTACTGTAGAAAGCATCCACATCCGAGATATGTCCCAGAAATGTGAAATGGGGCTGATAGTCAGGGGAGACCAAGTTTCTGATACTCTGTTCATAATCCTTGTTCCCAAAAAGTGCTGAACCAGCAATTGTGATATGCAGCGATTTGGAAAACTCATCTTGCCGATCAATGAGCCGTTTCCCCAAACTAATGAACTCTTCAATACCCTTCCAGGCAGCAAACTGCCCGATCCAACCGATCCTGATATGGTGGGATTCGTTTCCGATAATTTTACCATTTGGAACCCATCCCAGCCCATTGTGAACGACGTTTAGCTTGTTTGGGTTAAATCCATATGCTTCAAAGGAAGCTGTTACCGCTCTGGAAACCCCCGAAATCTGACTAACCCCTTGGGAAAGAAATTTCAAAAAGAAGATATTCATCATAGAAAAATTATTGTGAGCGTATTCATGTTGCAGGATGTCATGAAAGCGCCAGACGACCTTAAATCCATAAAGATTTGCAGCGAATCCTGCTATAAGATGTGATTTATAGGTGTTGGAAACAATCAGGCTAAAGGAGTGCTTTTTGAAGTAGGCAACAACTTGAAAAAATAATTTTAAAAATCGAGGTATCATGGCAATGATTTGGGACCCTAAACCATCTTCACGCTTCAGGGCATAAAAGGAACTAGCTTTTGTTTCTATAACATCAACGGGTATATTTATTTCTTTTAATTTGTCATAGAAGGTGCCGTACTCATTGAGGAGGACACGATAATTAACCTTTTCCGAAGGTATTGTCAGAAAGGTGAGTAATACATTTTCGGCTCCACCCAGTCTGGCTCCAAAATTGTAAAAAAGTATAGTCGGTTTTGCTTTTCCCATAGATTCTCTAGTGCCAGAAAAGGACTTCATCATTACGCTCTTTGATCACACTTTGATTGACCTTCTTTATATCAAATATTATTATCGGAGATTGCATGCTTGTGAGTGATTTATCCAACCTTGAATTATATAGTTCTTCTCCACTCGTTGAACCCCAGGAAAAGTATGCGAGTTGGCCACCATTGTTATTTTTAGCGGTAATTATGACATTATCACCATCGACCTCAAGCCCCAAAGGTTCATATTCAGATAGGATTGTATTGAGCCATTTGACGGCATCAAAAGCCGGTTTAGGTGACCCATCTTTCTTCAGCAAACCATAATATCTCTGCTTGTTTTCCCGAATATCTTTTTCCTGATATTGCAGATTTGCCTCCTCTTTATCCCAGAGGGAGTAAATAAAGAATTTAGCCCCACCGGTACTCCAGTGGATGAGAGCTGATTTGAGAATGTCCTGTTGCTGGTTATCATAATTGAATTTACTGTGATGGTTAGAATCAACTGCGGGAACACCATACTCTGTTATCCACAATTCCTTTTTGCTGCTTGCGTATTTCTCAACAAGTGAAGTCAAGCTCCTGTTGAATTCTACCAGGGCAACTCCAGTGTATTGATAGGTGTGATAGGCAATACCGTCTATGAAATCTAATACGCCAAGATCGAACAATGATTCCCATGTCTGGAATGGTTTTGCTTTCTTCCCAGTGGCTAGCCCACCTAATAGAATGGTTGCATCGGGTTGATTCTTGCGGATGATCTTAGCAGCTACAATGGTATATTCAGCAAATTCCTCAGGTAAGGCATCCTGTGGCCAATACTTACCAGACCTCAGATTGGGCTCGTTCCATATCTCCCAGTTGAAGATATCTTCAACATATCGAATTGTGAGGGAATCAACAAAGTCCTTCCAGAGCTGTAGGCTTGCCAGAGGAGATTCATTTAGATCAAAGGGTTTTCCACCGACCAGTGCAAGAATTTTAACCCCTCGCTCTCTTGCCGAGGTGACAACCTCATCGGGGACACGCCAATCCCATGCTTCAGGACTGGGATGAATCTTGTGCCAGCTAAATCCAGTTCGAGTAAAATTGATGCCTAAGCTCTCAATTGAATCCATCAGGGCTTTATGAATCGCATATGGATTGTACAATATTCTTTCTTGAGTAACCTGTGAACAAACACCTAGAAAGGATCCCTTCAGTTCGTAGCTTAGACTATCTGCAGCAACGAGTGTACTCCCAGAGATCAGAAATACTGAAAAAACCAGATGCTTTAATTTTACTCTAACCTGTTGCAATAGAGACTCTTTTCGTTAAGTGGTGGTCAGTGTAGCCCATGGCGGCTCCAAGAATCAACATATAAACGGCGGCAAAATTTGTGGACGTAAAAGTAATATAGATCATTTGAATTCCGATGCAGGCCGAAAGAGAGAGGAAAAAAGCCAGGGCGACAGGATCATTAATTGTGCGGATCTGCCAGAGTCTATAAAATGGCATCAAGGTGATCAGGAGATAGCTTATGAAAAGCGTAATACCTCCCTCTACCAACATGACCATATAGACATTGTGCGGTTGATATATCCAGTTGTTGGGGACATCAGCATCCACGGTAGGCCAGATCCACCTCGAATTTTTAAAGCCAACTCCAATGATGGGACTGCGTACAAAGGCCTGTAGGGCTCCTTTGTTCATTTCCATTCTCGCCGCAATACCAGAAGAGCCCTTACCCTGAGAACTTACCTCCTCAAAGGTGTCACTAAAGCGAAATTCAATGGCAGCCTTCATCATCATGACCTTATCCCAGTATATAGTCGTGCTGACGATACCTATTACAACGAGAAGGGAGAGGAAAATGAGGGGGGGGGTCCGTAAGCGTAATCTAATTCTGCTACTCAGATTCTTCCTTGCGTACAAGACTAAAGTGAAAAGCAGCATGCCCACAAAAATTGCAATATTGAATCTTGATATAGTTAGAAAAACAGCAACGACGGCAAAAAGTATGGTTACGTTGCGCCAAATAAACCATTTACTACTCTTGATGTGCCCAGAGCTAAAGATCACAAAGGGCAGAAAGATATTGATCCAACTTCCCACCAGATTGCCGGTACCCAGCGTCCCGTGGACACGTCCCATGGCGGTTTCTCCAATAGATTTCAGACTAGCACTTTCAGGTGTTTCACCAATAAAAACTGAAAGATTACCGAACTCACTTGAAGTAATCTGCTGAATCAAACCGACGATGGATTCCAGGCCAATGCTAATGAAGGCAAGTATGATCAGGTATCTGGGGGTGAGTATGGTACCCCAAGAACGCCGGATATATATTGCCAGGACAAAGCAAAAGAGATAGTCAGTCGCAAAGAAAAAATTGGCAAGGGGATCCTGCCCCAGCAGGGTCATGACATAATAAATGAATCCAAAGATCAGAATTGAATAATCCCAACTGTCGAAGGTATGGATGCGGAATTTATGTCGATTCACGCCTCGTAGAAGAATCCAGAAGCACAAAACAGCCCCAGGAATATTCCAGGTTACAACGACTATGGGACCAACATGAGTTGTAAGTGGAAATAATAAACCAAGCAAGATTGCTGAGAAGAGGACCTGTTCAACTTTTACACGAAATTTCATCCTAAAGGGTTACTAACTTGTACTTTAAGAAAAACTCAAGATCCGATTCTGAGAAATGAAGCGCTCCAGACGTCTTGGAGCCCTTATTTGGCCTTACTGAGGAGCTCTCGGGTAAGCGAGCCAAACCGAAATGGTTCATTTTTTTTTGAATGGCGTGCCAGAATAAATATTTAGGGATATGGGGTTTTTCAATTAGTGTTGGAATGTCATAGCCAAGTGTTGTGAGGATATCATGAATGGTTTCCTGAAAATCATTCATCAAGGCATCGAAGCTTAGATATTTTACGGAATCAATCCCTTGCCACTGGTTGATATGATAGGACCAATAGGATACCCGATTCGAGTCATATACTTGAAAAGATCTAATCTCTTTAACAATATGGTCGTTTTGCTGACGAATAAAATCACTAAAAGAGCAAACCGGCTTTAAATATTTGTACAGGGAGATGAGAACATCTTTACCATCCCGTGAAATATAGAGTTTTTTTGATTGAACAAAGATTTCTTTGATCAACTCTTCATGCTTATCGCGTGGAGACCCTATATTGCATTCCTCTGGCAGGAGGTGACTTTTAATGATAATTGGTCCTGGAGAATCGATAAGTTTAGTAAATATATCATAAATCTGTTCTTTTTTTGAGAAGAGAGAACCAAGATTGAAATCTGCAGGGAGCCGTGCGTGATTGGGGAAATTAGCTGCCTGAATATTCTTCCTTAAAGAATCTATTAGGAAATGTGTGCCTGATCGGCGATGGGAGGAAACTAAAATAGTATTCATTTAATTGATTCTACTCACGCAACGATTGTTGAAATAATACAAAATTAGCAAAGCCCTGAATGACCACTCATAGTATGGTATATTTCCCAGATGTTTCTAGTCGGTATTTGTTTCATTCTCTTATTTCCAACTGGCAAGATCTCTGGACGTCAGGGACTCTAATATTTCAATATCTTCAAGATAGTATTCATGTAAATGGGAAATTAAATCTGGACCGAGATACACCTCGGAATTCTTTGAATTTGTACGGTTGTGTCGATTGATCCACCGCCCCACTCTAACCCCACCAAGTAGCACGACGACTTCCCTTAACCAGCTTGAATTTATGATAGCCTGTTTAACAAAACGCATCACTCTGAGAAGGGCTGAAGATTTTACAGCCGAACTAGCATTAACACGACGGGCTAATGAGGGGGGCACAAAATTGGGTTCTACCTCAAGGAAGGAGTAGAGTGCTTTGCAGGTTTGGTTTGGTTGAGATACAATATCTTCATAGAAAATAATCAAAATCTGATCCTGCGGGAATACTTCCAGATAGCTTTTCAGAGAGCTGCTGTAGAGCCCTAATTCCATGAAATGGAAGTCTTTGCCTCGTTCAGTGATGGCTAATTGCACATTGTCTGGTATATCTATATGGTTCCGCTTTACATATTTGTAATGTGACTTAAGCCTTTCCACTGGATCTCTAAGGCTGAGGATCAATTTTGCCCGGGGAAAATGATTATGGATAGTTCGTGGGATATCTGAATTACTGAAATAATTTGGAGTGAACTCACCCACTTTCTGGTGGTCAGATGCCAAGGTGAAATGATCAAGATACCAGTCTATTGTTTTTTCCTCCCCGAGCAGGACCCTGTCAAAAAAATGGAGCTCTTTCTTACCTGCCGGGATAAACAAATCAGGATGTTCCTCGATACAGCGTGATATCCAGGTGGTAGCACAACGCATAGCGCCGATCCCAATAAAGTCAGGCTGTCTCAATTTAGTGCTCCTTGAAATTGGCATCCAGATAGAAATCTAGATGCAGATAGATAAGAGGGGAAAGCCATTGGTTTTTACCATACATTACACACAAACCTATAAATTCAACTACTACTGATTCTTTCATATCCCTACTTCCAGTGTGCCACTCGATCATTCATAATCCGATTCAGCAGCTTTATATCTTCTGAATAATATTCCTTTAAATAGGTAACTGCGTGTTGATCTATATCAATTTTCTCAACAGGTGCTGCGTTCAACCGGTTGAATACTTTCCCAAGCTTGAACAATCCCAAGCGTCTGAGTCCCTGACGACTAGAAATGTATGGCCGAATCAGGTGCTTAGCTGACCGCAGAGTGTGTGCTAGTAATCTGGACTTAACGCGATGTTTGACATTGGCTTTTTGTGACAATCCCTCGGGGACATGAGTCCTGTCCACTCCCAGGAATCCATATAGATTAGAGGTGACTTGCCCGGGTGAATTGCGTATTTCATCAAAGGTGATAATATGAATTTGGTCCAATGGAAATGAACCGAGCCAGTTCTCTATCTGTTGGCCATATAATCCTGCTTTGAGGATGTCAAAGCGTTCATCAAATAAGGCTTCATAGAACGAGGATGAAATATCTTTCCGGTTCTTAAGAAAATTATAATGTGAAAAAGCCCGATCCATGGGATGGCGCACTGATATGATGATCTTGGTCATGGGACAGGTAGAGGAAATACGCTCTAGGACCTCACTCTCACGTATATAGCTTGGGGTGAATTCACCAATTATTTGCTCCCTGCTAGCCTCTGAGAAATTTGAGAGATACCATTCTATCCCACGTTCGTAATGGTTGTCAAAATAATGAACTTCCTTGAAATGAGGGGGAATGTGAATCTGAGGATGGCTTCTAAGCTGCTCAGTGACCCATGTTGTACCGCAGCGCATGGCGCCGATCCCTATAAAATCAGGTAGTCTAGACTTAGTAGCCATAGGCTCTATTCATTTTTCCACCAAGCAGATTAAATAATAAACGTGTCCCCCAGCTAACTTCTTCTTTCCATTTCCCATCCAACTTGACGACAACCTTATCGCTGGAAAAACGCCAACGACTACCACCGATATTGTGGATGTCACTTGTTTTTGGAAGCACCATATCACTTTCAAATTTTAAATCCGCAAAATGACAGATCGAATCAAGCATCTCATCAGTATGGGTACATAAATCCTCATAACGTACGCGTAAAACACCACTTCCACCAGTAGTATAGCTGAAGTCGTTGATAGCTCTGTTTCGACGGACCCACATCAGCGTAGCCCTAAGTAGGGAAATAGCAGGGGTTTTCTTTCGATTCTCCGTGGCTGGTCGATCATGCGCCTTTCTATAAGAGTTTACAACAGCCAGACCATTTCGCACGAGGTGGATTACCTTGACCTCGAAACGTGGGTCAGCACTGAGAATCTTGACCCTTTCCAGGGATTTTGACGAATCGACTATGATCTGACTCCCGCTTGTCTCTAAGATACGCTTGAAAATTGAGTAAGTGTTATCTACATAGGACGGATCAGTGACATTCCCTAACTCGGAAATATGATCTGGTATTGCATCGCTCCAGAATAAACAATGATTCAACTCCTTACCGCAGGAACATAATAGTTTGTCTCGCCTCCATTCGTCCAGGAACATGAACTCACCAACACCCTGTATGGTCGAGTGCTGGTTCAATAGCACATCCAAAAGCGTACTCCCGCTGTGCCCGAGTGATGCAATGTAAATAAGCTTAATTTTTTCCATCATGGCTTCCAATCAGCTTTCGGGGAATCGAACTTACATAATTTTTCTCATTTTGTGATAAGGAAAAGTAAACGATCAATACACTTAAAATTCCAAAACCGCCTAATAAAACCATCCAATGAACCAGAGCGAGGTGAGTCATCCAAAAGGTGAATAACACTAAGGGAGTGAATTTAAGAATGAGCCAGAAAAGAATACTGTAATCGGTTTTTAAAGCAAAAAACTTTACAATTTTCCGAACACGAAAAAAGTTGATCGATATTATATATGTGCTGTTGCTAATAGCAGCACCCAAAGCACCAAATCTGGGGATCAATATAAGATTTAGGATGATCGTAATGGCAAATCCGAGACTTAAAATTCTGGCATGGGTAGTTTGCTTTTCAGTCATGTTTAGGATTGTACCTGCTATTCCAGAGATGCTACTCATCATTTGGGCAAAAGAAAGAATCATCATGACAACATAAGCGCCCTCAAAATTTTTGCCAAAAGCGAGAATGAGGTGATCTCCAAAACAAAGCAATCCACTGTATATAGGAATCACAAAGAATGAGGACCAGCGGACCATTGTATTATAGAGCTTATTGATACCCTCAAAATCATTCTTTGTATACGCTTCAATTATATAGGGTTGAAATACAGGTCCCATTGCTTTCAGGGGGAAGTCGAACAAAATGGAGAAAGTTAAACCAGCAGTGTAAATACCAACTTCACTGATTGATGAAAAAATACCAAGCATGATACGATCAGCACTCGCAGAAGCGGTTTGTAGGCTTGAACTAAGCCAGATTGGCATGCTGTATCGTGGGAGCTGTTTAATATCCTCTTTTTCGAATTGAGGATGGTCCTTATGGGCAAATTTTAGTTTCGTTAGCATGAATACAATAACAAGCATAATAGCATTCAATAAAATCCCGATGGCAAGGAATTGGTAAATGCCAGCCGAATTAATTGGCAGAAATTTGACAAATATTAACGAGGTAATCATCAGAATGGGAAATGCGGATGTGAATAAGAGGGTTTGTTGCACAAATAGCTTTAAGCTTCTCAGAGAACCGGAAATAAAATTATTTATGGCTATGGCCGTTGAGATTCCTGAAATATAAAGTAGAACGTGATACCCTCCATTTTCCAGTTTGATATAGCCGAGTACACGTTCTCTAAAAATTAGCAGGGTGGCCAATAGAATTGTTGATACTATGATGATGTGAAGCGTACCTAAAACAAAAAAACGTTTTCCGTTTACCCAATCCTGCTTGGTGCGGAATTTTGAGATAAAGTGAACGATGGATTGATGGTACCCCATTTGAACGACTGTTGAAAGAAATCGGGAAAAAGCCATGATCAGAGCGTATTGTCCGAAACCTGCTATTCCAAAAACCCTGGAGATGAGGACCTTAAGACCCATTGACAGAAGATGCCCCATAAAGGTAATTACAGATACTACAGAACTACCTTTTGCCAGTTGTTTCCTCATATTCATTGGGGAATCACCAGTCCATCAGCTATCTCTCCAATAGCATCTATCTCCTTGATCTTGTCCATCAGTACCGATCCGAAAACACTACATATTTCATATACTTCTCGAATTTGTTCCTCGGTCAATTCCTTCTTCCAACTGAAGACCCTCTGTGCTGGGGGAATACCTTTCCGTTCCGGTCGCACTGAGATAGAGTCCTTCTGCAGATAGCTGCCATCCCCTGTTTCCATATGATCAATATCCAGGAATTGTGATAATGAAGTGGAACTCGCTCCTTTCAGTACAAATCTTTCATACAAAATAAGCTCGGGATTAAACATACCATCCTTTATCTGTTTTAGCGGAATAAAATTGGTGATGGCCCACGCGAGAACAATTCGGTAAAAGGGATCTTTGGTCCATTTTCCAATTTTGGGCAAAAAAGGAGATAAATACGCTTGATTAAGCGCTGCCTGATCAAGTAAGGATCTGATAAGATCGGCAGAGCCAAGCCCTCTTTCAATGCCTCTACTATGGGATCTATCCTTGCGCTTACGCAAGACACTTGCTGCCACACCACAGGGGTGTCTCAGTATAAAAATGCATTTACACTTGTAATGATCAGACAGATAAGCAGCCAACAGGTTTCCTCGGACGAATTTGATCAATACTTTTCTGCTGAAGACATGTCTCAGGAGGCGCGATTTCCTGGTCCATTTACTACTCATATACCCTGCCATCAGATTATTGAGAAAGACTTGGAGATCTGAATCCTGTGTGCTTAGATCAACGTAGGGGATGGCATGTGATTTCAATGATTGTGGAATCACATACTTTTCCAACTGAGGAGAAGCGGCTCAAAATAACTGCGCGCATGAGATATTTTCTCTATATGCTCCATGAGTAAAGTTGTTCCACTGCGCCAGAATCCGAAGATTAATATGTTCTCCGATGGTTTTACAAAACGACTCAGAATTCTGTCCATAACAGAAAAAATCTTCTGACGAGCTAGGATAAATTCCAAATTCATGCTATGCTTCTTAATCAATCATCCATGCTGGGAGATCTGAATAGCCCCTGTTGGTCAGAATCTGGCGTAAATTATTGTTGTGCTCAGAAAAGCGAGGTTGCAGAGCTTCCCGATCTTCCTTACTCAAATGGATCTCAATCTTTTTACCGTTGAAGGTATAATAGAGTTTGCGTAGCTTGACGAAAAGCTGATGGGGTAGATAAGTTTTAGTGCGCCAGAAGAAGCGGAGTGCCAGACTATGGATTGAGCGGTATCGGTAGGTCTCTCCCGGATTTGCATTGAGCATATTATCTTCTCTAAATGTTACTGGAGAAAGCCCGAGCCATTTGTTGACGTCCTCAAGGACCTCAGCAGGTCTTTGTATCAAATCATCAAAAAATATGCATTTCACATCGTCACCAAACACATCATACCAAGCTTGAATATGGACATCATAGAACTGGTTGGGGAGATCATCTTTGGCTTTAATAAAGTTTAGAAAGCTTTGATCCTTATCGATCTTCATAAATCGGAGATGATGTTTATAAAGCGAAAAGAGCTGGTCAACTGGATTTCGAATACAGATGATGCTCCTAACATCTCCCAACACCTCCTTAATTATTTTGGCGGCCCGTGCGCCTCCATAGAGATAAGTAGGTGAAGCTTCCATGCGATACGGTTCATCCTCTGCTCCAGAAAAATATTTTAGATAATCCTCAATGGGGGGAAGCTCCTTGCCAACAATATAAGGTCTGAAATAAAAGGGTTCTTTAACCATTGATGGGTAAATATCTGGATGTCTGGATAATAAATGGAAAAGTGTGGTTGTTCCAGACTTATGGTATCCTGGAATCAATAAATTGGGCAATTTTGGTCTAGAATTCTTCAATATCAACGGTCTATTAACTTTGGGTGAAAGCTATATTTTCCTTCCCGTATTAATGTCTGCGCCAGTTCATTGCGGCCAGCTTAGTTTGCCAGTCCGTTGGCAAAAATGTAAGTATTAATCCTGCAATTGCGATGAGATTAAGACGATATTTTATACTGTTGACATAATATTTTCTTGCTGATTTACCCTTCCCTTGCCGCTGGAGTATTCGGCCCAATCTTGCATAATTCAACGACCAGTATGGACCTTCCATAGATGACAAAGCGGGGTAGATACTAGTGGCTCTTGTATAGAAATCAGTTCGGCTTTCTTTGAAAAGGGAGACGGATACAGATTGGGATAATCCATCCGAAAGAACTCTGCGAATAGTAAGCGCCTCAGGTAAGTAGACCATTTCTGTTGCTTTAAGAATTCGCAAAGCAAATTCCATATCCTCCAGGTTGAGTAATTCGGGGTCCATGACCCCTATAGATTTAAGCAAATCTCTTTTAAAAAAAAGTGTTGAGGTGACCGTGTGAAGATTATCCAGAAAAATTAATTCTATTTGCCGTTTGTGATCCACTGGAAAATCTCTAATCAATTCTCTAATTGTAATGCCTCGAATATCGATCTCTTCTATACCGCTAATAATAGCGCCGACACTTGGATTGCTACGCGCATAGGACAGTTGTTTCTCTAACTTGTCCGGTCTCATCATATCATCGGAATCGAGAAAGCATATGAACTCACCCTTGGCCATTTCCAAACCTGCATTGCGTGCTGCAGCCGGTCCGGCATTCTTGGGCAGACGAATTAGCTCGAAATCGAAATGATCCTGAAGCTTTTCCAATTGAGCTATCTTATTATTACTTGAAGCATCATCAACAACAATGATCTCTAGGTCTTCAATCCCAATTGTTTGCTTAGCGCAGCTTTGCAGACAGGATTCAATGAATAGGCTGTTATAAACGGGAATGATGATGCTTATGCTTGGAGAATCAGTCATGGCCCAACTTTAATCTAGCACGACGAAAAAGATGGAGAGGATTGGCCCAAATATTATGAACAACACGACGCATTCGTCTCCCCATGCAGAATATTCCCTGACTATTCAAACTAAGATGATAGCCAATCTTGATAAGGATAGTTGAACCAGCTTTATTTGGGCTTGGTTCGTAACCTTTCTGATGAAGCAAGTCACCAAGGAAGGTATCGATGTAGAAGAGTTGTCTCTGGCTAAGGTGCCTTTTCCAGGCGAACATTCGCTCCGGATCGGGTGGAAGAGTGATGTCTTGATGTAGGTCCTGATCTGCATCCTCCATTCGGCTAGCGAAGGGAGTCCTGCTACCGGATCTGGTTCTATCTGAAATCTCGAGGAATTCCAATAGCTTGACTAAGGTTTTATCGGGTTTAAGGATTAAATCCTCATAGATGATTTCTGCCACGTTGGGCAATTGTACCTGAGACATGAGTTCAGCTGCCTTTTTCCAATCCAGTGCAGTTTTGAGGGCAGACTTTGAGAAGGGTTTGCCTGTGAATGGGTCAATGCTTTTAAATTGGGAGTGGAAGACAGCCCGTGGATCCCTGAGAAGATGAATGAACTTGGTATCTGAAAAATGCTGTGCCGCCTCAGGAATGTGCCAGGGCATAAAAGGGCATGCCTTATAAATGATGTGGGTGGCTTCAGGTTTAAACTTTTCACCGTATACTGATAGGAGAATACGCACAAAATCGGAGCCGGAAACCGGATATCCCAGATTCTCACATTTCTCAAGTATTATTTTTGAGGAAAGTTCCCAAGACGTTACCCGTGTTTTTGCAAGGACATTGTCAATGAAATGAGTGGTGTCATCTGCTGAGCGGAATTCAATTGGAGAATATGATTTTACGCCAAACAATTCCAGGGGAAGCTCAGCTTCAGTCGTTACACAAACGCGGTCAAAATCATCCAACATACGTGCGAGTAATGTTGACCCGGACCGACTTAGATGAGTTAGGAGGCCGTATGTATTCTTGGAAGATCTCATCCTGATACCAAACAAATCATTATATAAGTTGACCTATTTGCGGATGCTTCGGAAAAGCAGATAGCCAGGAGGGGCCAAAAGAAGTCCCAGGAGGATACTTATCATTAAGACTTTATTTCTTTTGGGACTATCGGGTTCCACTGGGAAAAAGGCGTCGTCCAAAACGACGATACCAGTTAAATCCTTAGCCTCCTCTAACCGCGCATGTTCATATTCAGTTTGCAGGGTGATGTAAAGTTGAGTCTTCATTTCCACAGCTCTTTTTAGATTTTCCAATTGGATTAACAGTCCAGGAGAACCTGAAATCCGTTGGTTGTCCTTTTCAAATTGTATCATTTTATCTTCAGCCTGCTTTAACTCAACCTCAACGTCTTGCATTCTTTGGACCAGGAATTCACGATTATTCCTCCAACTTTCGGTTTTGACATCTGACGTATAGTCAATAATTGCTTTAATAATGTAGCTTGTCAAATTTTGAGCTAGGAGGGGATCCTCCATCCACACTTCAATAATGATTAATCCGGTGTCTGTATATCTGGCAAGCACACGCTCACTTAGCATTGTTCGACCTCTCGCAAACCATTTTATGCGTATCTCTTCTTCGGTAAACACTTTCGAATTCAAGAGTGCTTTTAGCCCGACTCTGAACGAATACATAATCCCTGTGGTATCATTAATCCCCCAATACTCGATCAAATCAATTTTGTCATGCTGATTGTTTTCCCAAGTTCTACCCAGAATGTCATTCTGTAATCTCCGTGACTCTACAAAATCAACCACATCTATGGTGGCTGCCTTTGAGGATTTACCCACATCCATTCCTACCGAAGAGGCGATACTAAGAATACTGCTCACGGAAGTGGTTTCTTCAGCTCCAGCTTGTGTAATGGTGGCATTTGAATAAAACATATTTTCGGCGAGAAAAAGGTAGACAACCCCTACAACGAAAAAGCCTGCAGTTATCTTAATTAAGGCTAGCTTATTGGTCCATAATACCATCCATAGCGCTTTTAGATCGATTTCATCATTATTAATAATTTTATAACTCTTGAATCCATCTTTACTCATATAGACATACTTCTTTCATTCGTAGATAAACGGCATCTAAATTAAGTACTGCAATTAATGTCAAGGTGTTCATTCACTATCCGGCTAAAATTATCTTTGAAACTTGCCTTGCTGAATTTCTGAGCATGGTCGGCTATAACTTGAGAATCAAAGATATCTTGCTTACTCTCAAATAATTCTACTGCTTTTTCCAGACCTTCAGGGCTTTGCTCATCGTAGAGTATACCTGTGACTCCATCGATCATCGTGTCTTTTAGGCCCCCTTTATTATACGCAATAACGGGTCTGCCAGAGGCCATTGCTTCAACAGGTGCTATTCCAGCGTCTTCTATTCCTGGAAATACTAAAGCTTTACACTCGCTAAGCATCTTTTTTATCACTTCAAAGGACTGAAAGCCCATGAATTCAATATTGCTTTTTGATCTCTTTTTAAGTTGTTCAATTTCTTCACCATCACCAATAAGAACCAATCTTTTCCCCATTTTGTTGAATGCGTCAATAGCAATATCCGCTCTTTTGTAGTGGACAAAACGTCCTAGCCAGAGGTAGTAATCACCAAGTTCAGATCCGAGGTCAAAATGTTCCGTATCAACAGGAGGTGATAAAATTAACGAATCGCGTCGATAATATTTCTTTATTCGTCGACTGACAAAGGATGAATTAGCTATGAATAAATCAACCCTGCTTGCAGTAGAATGATCCCATATTTTCAACCTATGTATAAAAAATGCATAGAGGGGTCGAAGTAAAATATTTTTGTTCGCGGTGTATTCATGATACATATCCCAAACATAGCGCATTGGAGAGTGACAGTAGCATACATGAAATGAGTCCGGATTTGGTACAATTCCTTTTGTCGGGCCAGACTCACCACTGATGATCAGGTCATAGTCAGAAAGATCTAATTGCTCTAAAGCATAAGGCATTAAAGGCAAATAGTATTGATAATTACGCTTCGATCCGGGAAGTCGGGCTATGAATGTGGTTTTGATTTTGTGCTTATTTATTATGCTGGAAATATTTTTATTATCATATACGTGAGTAAAGATATCTGCGTCTGGAAACAATTCACACAAGGCTTCCAATACCTTTTCTGCTCCACTCATATACACCAATACGAAGTGAATGATGGCTACTCTCAAAGTATTGTCCCCGTAAGAATCACATTAATTTCCCTATTCACAAGTGGCTCACGAAATTCATTCGTATCTTTTAAATATTGACTTAAACTTTAAACCATGACAAAGTATCAATAAAAGCTAAGCAACAAAAAAATGCCGACCAGACATGTTAAAACGAAGGAATATAAGAGCCATAGGAAACATAAAAAGTGGATAAATAGTTGAGCCTAATTTTTCACAAAGGATTTGAGCTATGTAGGATATTACTTTAGCAATGTTAGTATATGATTATCGTCTACCATCGTATGCAAAGCGAGGAGTAGGAAAATGCTGGGTCTACAGAAAAATCAGGCAGATTTAGTAGTTACCTTACTAATATCTGCGTGAATATCTAGGGCTCATACTGTTCCCTTTGATTCTGATTAATTGAGACATATAATGATTGGTTCCTATGAGAAATATAAACATACATAATATAGAACTCGGATGGGTTTATGTGGAGTCCTAAAACTGCCTTTTTCTTGTGCCTATCTCTGGCATTCCAAATAGGATATTCCCAAATAAACACAGGCTATGTAAAAGCAGATCCGTATTATTTGACTGAATATGAAAAATCTGTATTTGAACAGTCAATTGGTGAAGAGAGTCTTAATCTTCGTCCTTTTCTATTAAGGGGACCAGAAAAAGGTGTTCAGATTACTTTGAATGCTCTAAGTCGGTTCTATTACAATGATAATGTCCCCAATCTGGAGAATACGAGTGAACTGTGGGTTGGGAAAGGTGCCACAAGTTTCAGTTCGCTCCACCTGAATATCATCCATCGCAACTTCTTCTTCTCAATTGAGCCCTACTTCCAGTATTCTGAGAATCTAAAATTTACATCATATCATGTTGTACGCGACCATTCAGTGTATAACCCAGAGATCGTATGGAAGTTCAATGTTTTAAATGATGGACCTGGACGAGGGCTTGAACCTGTGAACGAATTGCGTTTAAGAGAGACTCAACTATACATACATTATAAGGGAATTGGGGGCGGGTTTTCTAATGCAGGGATGTGGTGGGGACCAGGTATCCATAGCACTTTAAATATGACCACAAATACGAGCGGTTTTTCCCATATAGTCCTGGGTACTCTCAAAGAACAAAGATATAAGCGATTTGGAATCAATATGCGATATGTGCTGGGTGAGTTGTCGCGAAATGAAACTAAGCCATATTTCACTGCACTATTAGGGTCTTTCACGTATTACAATGAACCTGCTATCACTCTTGGATTTACTAGGGTATTTCTAAACGGAGGGGTAAATCTACCTGGAATCTCTATTCGTGATGCCGCGCTTCTTCCGTTTCAATCATTTTTTAAAAAGAATTTATATCAAGATGATGGTGTTTACGGTTTTGGGAATAAGGATGATCAAACTGCATCCATATTTCTTTCAATTCTTTTTCTGGAATCCAAACTTAAGCTATTTATGGAATATGGATGGAACGACCATAGGTGGGACTGGTATGATTTGCGTGCCCATCCCGATCATTCGGGCGCTTCAGTTATAGGCTTCAGGAAATACGGAATATTTAACAAGCCTGATCTCGTGTTTGGATTTGAATATACCAATCTGTCCCTGAGTCCTTTTTATCTTCAACGGGCCACCCCCGATTGGTATGGAAGAAAAACTTTTTTCTACAGCACCAATGATGGGAGACGATTTGCTGCTCATAGTGGCTCTGATTCCGATGATATGCTGATATATTTGGCCTGGATAAAACCTGAACATAGCCTGAGGGTTGGCTTTGATTATGAACGACATGGAATTATTTATAGTGTAAAACTTCTGGAAGATACCAATGCTTTTCACTTCCCCGAGGATAAATTGGAGCTTCAAATTGAATACAGCGAGAAACTTAAATATGGCAAGCTATATGCCTATTACGAATATGAGTTTGCTGAAAATCTGGGTTCACCGGCTCAATTGGTCTCCCCCCATGTTGATAGACCGGTTCGCAAGGCGAATGTCTTTGGGATTGGCTTTGAATCAAGCTTGTATCATGCTACTTTAGGTAAATGAAACGAAGATTATTGATGTTCAAAATGATTGTTTGCTAGCTAATCATGCACGCTAAATACAATTATATACTCCAGCCCGTATTTCTGATAACGGATATTACGGCCTTGATTCTAATTAGTTATTTTTCAGTAAATTTATATACACCTTCACATCATTCCCAACAACCACCTTGGTGGCTAGTACCCCTGGTCTGGATGGGCGTGACCTTAATACTGCAGCTTTATACAGATAGGCGAGTCAAGGGTCTTAAATGGAATTTAGGGCGCATAAATATGGGCTACGTCATATTAGCCGGTATGATACTTCTTGTTGTCGTTTTTGGGAAATTCAACGTATCTAGAATTTCCCTGCTCATTATGCTTTCAGCAAGTTGGGTCACACTGAATGGATCAGGTCTGGTGCGATGGTCATTGTTGGCTCTTATTCGAGCTAAAGGTTTTAATTCAAGATTTCTAGCCTTCATTGGAAATCGAGCTGAGATTGACACACTAAATGGATGGCTACATAAACATCCAGAATATGGATACAAAGAGCCCAGGATTATAGAAGTAATGGAAGGCGAAGATCCCAACTATATAATTAAACAAATCCATACAATTGCAGGTTTATCGCCCATGGATGAAATTGCCATCGGAAAATTTCACCGCTCATTCCCCTGGGTAGATAGAATTATTGATATTGCTGAGGAATATGGATTGAGAGTTAGACTTATTCAACCTTCACCAGAAACCTTCCAATCAGTTTTGCCAATAGATTTTTTCGGGCCATTCTCAGTGATCAACATCCGTCAAGAACCTTTAAATAATATGAGTGCAAGATTTTCCAAACGATCCATTGATGTACTGTTTTCAGCATTTATTCTATTGTTTTTCTTTTGGTGGTTTTATTTGCTTGTGGGCATATTTATCAAGATATCTTCGAGGGGACCCATTGTCTTTCAGCAGAAAAGAGTAGGTAGAGACGGTGGACATTTTGTATGCTATAAATTTAGAACGATGAAACCCAATGGAATTGACCTTGCTGGAAACGGTGAGATCACAAAGGAAGATGATTATCGAGTGACCTGGATTGGTAAAATTCTGAGAAAAACAAATTTAGATGAACTCCCTCAATTCTATAATGTCTTGTTAGGGGAAATGAGCATTGTGGGACCCCGTCCCCATATGGTGGAGGAAGACGCTAAAGTATCTGAATTGCTAACAAAATACAAAATCCGGAGATTTGTCAAACCCGGTATTACTGGTTGGGCTGCTATTTGTGGATATCGGGGCGGAACTGAAAATATGGAACTCATGCAGGAACGTGTTAACCACGATATTTACTACATTGAAAATTGGACAATCTGGTTAGATGTCAGAATATTTTTCATGACCGTTTGGCAAATGCTCACTTTTTCAACCAAAGCATATTAGAAGGTTTCAAACCGGCATCCCTGAATTGGGAGGGACCCGCCCGTGGCGGCTTACAGGGCAGGCCTACGCCAGGGCTTCGGTCTGTAAGCTTTGCTTTTTCAATATCGCTTTACCAGATCCAGACTTAAAAATAATATTACTTTATCCTTTAATATGGCAGGAGAAATACTCTATATTAAAGGCAGGCTATAATATGGATAATAAGTATGTTTAAATTAAAGGGAAGGCGAGCGATGAGTAATTCATCCAGCAGCGAGATCGAATCCATACGGGCCGGTCGGTATATTCAACAGGATAGTGGATATAAAGCCTTCATCCCTGCAGCATTGCCTCCCAGCCCGGAAATAGATCTTTCCGATAAACTTAAACGAAAACTATCTGATGCAGAGAAAGCGCTAGGAAGACTGGATGCTTCCATCCAGACTTTGCCGAATCCAGATCTGTTTGTCTTTATGTATGTACGCAAGGAAGCAGTGCTTTCAAGTCAAATAGAAGGAACGCAAAGCTCTCTTCATGATGTCCTGGCCGCAGAGGCTCAAATTCTGGATCCCAAGCGGCCACGAGATGTCGCCGAGGTCATCAATTACATTGATGCGATGAATTACGGAATAAATCGACTTACGGAGTTACCCGTTTCCATTCGTCTCATTCGGGAGATTCATGCCCGACTCCTTGCTGGCGTGAAAGGCTCAAGCCTTACTCCTGGGGAATTACGCCGTAGTCAAAATTGGATCGGGCCAGCTGGCAGCACACTTGCAGAGGCGAGTTTCGTACCTCCACCACCGCAGGATATTGGTCAAGCCTTAAGCGACCTTGAACGCTTTTTACATGCAGAGGATGATCTACCGATCCTGATGAGGATAGGACTCGCTCATGCCCAGTTTGAAACGATTCACCCTTTTCTTGATGGAAATGGACGAGTCGGGAGATTATTGATAACATTTCTCCTTTGCGAGCAAGGTCTATTAAAAAAACCAGTTCTCTATTTGTCCCATTATTTCAAGTACAATCGTCAGACCTATTATGATCATTTGCAGGCTATTCGACAGAAAGGGGATTGGGAAAGCTGGTTGTTCTTTTTTTTGGATGGGCTTACACGAGTAAGTGTTGAAGCAGAGGAGACTGCTGGAAAAATTACTGAATTGCGGGAAATACACCGATTGAAGATTATGGAAAATTTCGGACGTGTGGTTGGAAATGGTTTACGAGTATTTGATTTTCTATTTCAGCACCCATTGGTCTCAGTTGAGCAAGTCATAGCTGTGACACATACTTCCTTCCCTGCTGCAAATCAGCTCGTCAAAAAATTTGTTGAATGTGAGATTCTAAGCGAAATTACAGGGAATAAACGGCATCGGAGATATCAATATACAGCCTATCTCAGCTTGTTCGATGGGATAAAGCTTAGTTAAGAAATCCCTCCAAGATAGTTGAAAACCCGACTCATGATTTATCGATGGCACAAATTAGACACTTCAAAATTAAAGCTTTCCTATTTCGGTGTGTTAAAAAATATTCAAAAACCGAAAAAAAAATTGTTCTAAGCAAGCCAGTAAAAAAACATGCTTGCCAGTAGGTCTATATATGGTACCTTATAAAGACTGGAGGAAGATATGTTGTTAGAATCTGATATTCGACCAATTTCATACTTAAAATCCCGCACAGCTGATTTACTAAAGCAGGTAAATGATACGCAACGTCCCGTTGTGATAACTCAGAATGGTGAGCCAAAAGCAGTTTTGCAGGATGCAGGCAGTTACCAAAGCATGAGAAATGCCATTGGATTGCTCAAGTTAATTTCTCAAGGGGAAGAGGCTGTTCGCGCAGGCCGGGTAAAATCTCAAGATGATGTGTTTGCAGATCTGGAAAACCTATTGAAGAATAGATGAAAACTAATTTCAATGTTCTCTGGGTTGATGTGGCTGAAAAAGACCTGATCGAAATAGTAGAACATATTGCTCGTGACGACCCGACCACTGCTACAAAAATCTTGGGCAGGTTAAAAAGTGGAGCGAACAGTTTACATAATTTTCCTGAGCGAGGTAGGATTGTACCGGAACTATTTGATCAAGGAATTTCGGTTTATCACGAATTAGTTGAATCGCCGTGGAGAATAATTTACAGAGTTGAGCAAAATAAGGTTCTCGTCCTATCAGTATTAGATTCTCGCAGGAATGTCGAAGATATCCTGCTCCGACGATTGATCCAAATACGCAGTTAGCAGTATCAATAGAATAGCCTTAACAATTGATGCTTTGAAGTAAAATATGAATCCCAGAGTAAAAGAAGTTACGACTTCCGAATCATACAGATTGAACTTGGTCTTTACCAATGGTGAGCAAGGCTTTTATGATTGTTCCGATATTCTTGAGTTTGGTGTCTTCAAAGAGTTGAAAGATAAAAAATATTTCAATCAAGCCAGCGTAAACGATGGGACGGTTGTTTGGCCGAATAATCAGGATCTTTGTCCAGATACATTATATATGGATTCGGTGAAGGAAAATGCTTAGCATATTCGATCCACCTGAAGTGCGTATAAATGGGAAAATCAATTGTTATTCTGACACATTGTTGGCACAAAGAGTCTAATATTATTCAATAATAGTCTATATTAACACTCATTATTAATAAATATACATATTAATAAGTGTTAGCGGAGAGGGAGGGATTCGAACCCCCGGTACCCGAAGGTACGCTGCATTTCGAGTGCAGTGCATTAAACCGGACTCTGCCACCTCTCCATTTGTCAATACGTATTTCCGGATTGTTAGTGGTCTGACTCTGCTCGTCGCGGCGAAGCTTCTGCGAAGCCGGACCACCTCTCCGAGTTATGAAACTCACTTCCAGTGAGTTTCATAACGAGTCACGCCGGAGCCCTTAAGGGCGAAGGCGGACAAGATATTTTAAAAAAGCAATAAAATTACATCTCAATATAAATGCAGTGTAGCAGGCAGCAACGCCTTAAGGGTTTGCCGCTAACTTTTTGGATTACGGCTCTCAGAAAAGAAACTGTCCAGAATACCTTTGCACTTTGCTTCTAATATCCCACCAACGACTTCAACTTTATGATTTAAGAACTTGCCAGAGCATAATTGAATTGATCCGCCGCAAGCACCATGCTCGTGATCGTCAGCCCCGAACACAATTCGTGGAATTCGTGCATTTAAAATGGCTCCAGCACACATGGGACAGGGCTCTAGGGTAACATATAGGGTGGCATCCATGATGCGCCAATCCTGTACATAATTTGCTGCGGCAGTGATTGCCAGCATCTCAGCATGAGCTGTGGGGTCTTTGAGTGATTCCCGCTGATTACGTCCACGCCCAATAATTTTATTGTTTAAGACCACAACTGCACCGACGGGAACTTCTTTCTCCCCATAGGCTTTTTCGGCTTCACGAAAAGCTTCTTCCATCCAGTGAAGGTGTGAGTCAGAGTTTAAGAGTGATAATCCAGGCATAAACAATTAATCCGAATCTATTAATTCCCAAGAGATTGATGTTTAGCCTTAATGGTCCCATTAGAAAGCTCGTGAAGATCCCAGGCTAGTGCGTCAGCCCTTTCCTCATTAATGCTGAAGCTTATGCTCACCCTCGCAGCATACTTCTGGTCTAAAAGCTTTGCCTCATAGGTCTCAATCAGACGATAAACAAGATTAGCGTGTTCAAAATCGCATTCACAGACCAAAACCACCCGTGGAATAAATGCCCTCGTTTTGATGAGGAGGATCGTCTCCTGAACAACTCCAGAATAGGCTCGAATGAGTCCCCCTTTGCCCAGTTTTGTACCGCCAAAATAGCGGGTCACAACTGCCAGAATATTGGTAATGTTGCCACCTACGAGCGCTTGGTAGATAGGCATTCCAGCTGTGCCAGATGGCTCGCCATCATCACTCACCCTCCATACTTCCTGGTCACCCAGTCCAATACGCCAGGCAAAACAGTGGTGATTAGCGGTGTGCTCCCGTTTTTTAATCTCAGCGAGTGAACTCGCAGCTTCTTCTGCCAATCGAATAGGAAAGACGTCGGCAATAAATTTGGATGCTTTGATTTTGGTCTGATGTTGAAAATGTTCGAGAGGTTGCATCATGGGTGAAGCGCTCATTTTAGTACCGTAAATTTGCGTCCTATAACGGATTCACCGGCGATGAGCTGTACGAAATAAATACCGGCATCCATATACTGTGGTAGATCCAGGGAAATGATTCGAACACCTTCTGGAGAAAATTGATTTTGTGAGTAGACTTGATGACCCAATATATCGAAAACGTTCAGAGTGATCTCTCCAGGGGCGTTGAGCATCAGATTTAATTGTAGGGAGCCCTCGCCCAGGACACTAGGATTTGGCCATAAGGATTGAATAGCATCCTTGAGAGGAAGCGTCTCTCCTTCAAAAGTCAGCTTGAATAGGGAGGACTCATCTCGGTCTCCATTGACCATGGGAAGAATTACAAAATCTTGACTACTTGTATTGGTACATTGGATCCAAGCATTACCGATAGCTGCCTTCAGAGAGGACCCTTCATCAAAGCTGTGATATGTTAGGTAGACTCTCTGGTTTTCAGTAAGATTTTCACCTCTAATAAAAATATCACTTAATAATTGAATCGAAAATTTCTTGAAATCCATCTGCATTGAGGTGAGTTCAAATTCATAGGGGACCGGAAAGGGTGATGGCAGGAGATAGTCCTTTGTTTTGATCTCGGGCAGTTCGGACGCATCGGCATAATATTGTCCCTCAATGGCACGTGAGCCGGTGAACACATTGTATAAAGCATACTTCGCTAACGCATCGGTAAGACTTGAGTGCCATGGACTGGAACTGAGTACTTGCTGAAGGTTATCCGTCGCTTCTCTTGTGTTTAGATTTTCCCAGATGGAGAGCATGATGTGTTTACCACTTGCTTCACCATATTCTTGATCCAAAACCTGGCCGAACAAACCGTGGCCGTAGCTAAAACCATAACTGAATGAAACATCATTCAGATTTGGGAAGGAGGACTGGCTGAAATTATCTGCTACGTATGCATGATAGTCATTGACTTCAGGATAGCATTTTTCTTCCATCCAGGTGCTGGATATTTCGAACCAATAAGCATTTGAGGACACGGGTTCAAAAGGATAGGCGTAGCGGAGCTGAACCATGTGAAAGAATTCATGAGCAATGGTTACTCGCAGAGCGTGGAGACCACTGGTGGCATAGTTGGGTTCAGTGTAATCATTGTCAATTACAAGATAGGTGGGGGAGGGAGCGGAGTTTTCAAAATATGTCATTCCATAATATGAGCCACCCCAGTTTTTGATATAGATATCAAGCTCGGGACCATCAATATTATTGTCAGATAAGGGTGGCAGGAACCCCAGATTTTTGACCAGCACGCTATATGCTGAATCTGCGGCAATTCCGGCTTCTACTACAAAGTTTGGGGTACCCACAACTTCACCCCCTGTGACAGCATTTACACCTATTCGGGTAAAATGAATTCGAAAATTTCCACTTGGGCTCAAAACAGATTCATCCAGATAGTCAAACCCACGTCCCGCTGCTGATTTCGCCGCTATAGTAGGTCTCTTTACCTGAGTAAACCCGCATTTATGGGCAGGAACAACCTGGCCCATAAGGTTAGAAAAAACCAGCAGATATAGGAGCAGAATTCGCACGAATTATTTTTTCCTGAAAGCAATTCGGATCGGGACACCTTCAAATCCAAAAACTTCTCTGAATCGGTTCTCTATATAGCGCTTGTATGCCGTTTTTATCAGATCCGGATAATTTGTAAATATGACTATCACAGGGGGTTCAACGGCAACCTGTGAGCAATAGTTCAATTTTATTTCTTTTCCACGGGGTGAAGGAGGTTGTAGTCTGGCTACCACATCTTCAAGGAAGAGATTTAACTTTCGTGTTGGAATACGTTTTTGCTGTTCCTCGTGTATTTGTTTGACCAAATCAACCAACTTGAAGATCCGTTTTCTTTCCAGGGTGGAGATAAACTGAATCGGATAGTGTCTCAGTTCGTACATGTCATCAACCAGCGCCTGCTTGAAATCCCGCATGGTGTTGGTCGATTTTTCGACAAGGTCCCACTTATTTACCCCAACAATAAGACCCTTACCAGCTGCCAGGACCTCTTCCATCACTCGCGCATCATGGGACACGAATCCCTTCTCAGCATCAATCAACACAATGACGACATGAGCGCTTTTGATAGCCTGCTGAGTCCGAATAGAGCTATAATACTCAATGGAATCAATAACTTTGGCTTTCCTTCTCAATCCCGCCGTATCGATCATTTCATAGGACTGTTCAAAATAGCGAAAGCTTGTGTTGATCGAATCCCTTGTGGTTCCGGGGATATCGGTAACTATTTGCCTATCGATTCCCAGCAATGCATTTGTCAGGCTTGATTTTCCCGCATTGGGCATTCCCACGATTGCGAAGCGGATTGCATCTTCATCGATCTCTTCATCGATCTGAATCTCCCCAAAAGTGGAAACAACCTGATCTAAAACATCTCCAACACTGCGCCCATTCAGAGCACTCGTGGGAAAAACTTGTCCCAGACCCAACTGATAAAAAATATGGCTCTGATTTTCCAATTCATTGTTATCAGCTTTATTTGCTACAAGGACAATGGGTTTCTTGGCCCGTCGCGCCCGTTTGACAATTTCTTCGTCTTCCCAGGTGATTCCCACAACGGTATCCACCATTAATATGATCACATCTGCTTCATCAATGGCCATTACGGCTTGTTTTCGGACTTCTCTATCGATGATATCTGAACTTTGGGGGATATAGCCACCCGTATCGACCAGAAAGAAATCATGACCTGCCCAATCGGTCTCTGTAGCTACACGATCCCTGGTAACACCTTCCTGGGCATGGACAATTGAGAGTCGTTTACCGACAATTCGGTTAAAAAGGGTAGATTTTCCAACATTTGGCCGGCCAACGATGGCGACAACCGGTAATCTTAAACCCATGGCTTTAATATCTCCAACATATCTTCGTGGTGGATATAGATTGGTATCCCCAGTTTTTTTTCAATACTTTCTCGACTTTGGTCATCCAAAGTTATCCCATCCTCACTAAACATTCTATAGGAGAGATAAACAGCATCAGCACCTTGTTGAGATTTCAATTGAGTGACTATATCCCTGGCAGAAACCAGACCCGTAACAGTAACCAGGTCTGCTCCCAGAAACTCATTGCGGATGGGAAAAATATCATAGTCCAAATTTTCAATTTTATCCAATGTGTTACCTATGGTTTGCTTAAGAAATTCATACCCCAGGGTCCCTGTCGTGAAGACAAGTCGCGTAGGTTGTCTCAACTTCTTTGGTAATAGTGACACACTTGCTTGAAATCGGTTTGCGAAATCACGACATTGACCTACACCATTTTCAACCATGGTGAATTCACCATAATAGTCATCCTCAGGAATTGGTTTTTTTGCCAGGATAAAAAACTCATCACTTAGATAAACAAAACGATCCAAGCCTGGTACGTCAAATTCTGCTTCTCTTGCCTGGAACCATTCAATGAATGCTTTCGCACTCTCCCCAGTATATGATCTCAGAGAAGGAAGATTATCCCGATATTTGGTCAGACCGACTGGAACAATTGATACAGATCTGACTTTGGGGCTCAAACGCTTAAGATCGCGTAGAGTTTGTAGGAGGATCTCATCGTCATTCCATCCAGGACAGAGAACGATCTGTGTATGCAATTCAATATTGTTATCTGTGAGATATTTGAGTTTATCCAGAATGTTATCATCTTTTCCATAAAGTAGCATGCTCTTTCGCAACTCTGGATCGGTCACGTGGACACTAATGTACAAGGGGCTCAATTGTTGCTCAACCACCCGATCCAATTGTTTTGGACCCATATTAGTCATGGTGATATAATGACCATGCAAAAAGCTGAAGCGGAAGTCCCCATCCTTAAAATTTAAGGCTTCCCGAACCCCAGGTGGATTTTGGTGTGCAAAGCAAAAAACACAATTATTTGCACAAGACCTCATCTTCATGGGCTCAACCACCATCCCCAATTCCTCATCCAATCCCTTGGTAATATCAAAGCTCAGGTCGAGACCATCCCGTTTAATTAGAATACGCAAATCTTCATCGGCGGCATAAAATTCGTAATCGATGACATCGCCAATACCATGATCATTTATTGAAACCAATTCATCGCCTGCTCTAATATCCATTCTAGCAGCGGGAGTTCTTGGCGTTATGGATATAATATTCATGGGGGCGAATATATCCAGGAGGCTTCATGGATGAAATGATTTGATATTGAAGGAAGAGAAAGTACTCATAAGGATTGGCTCTAATGCGGGAATCAAAATCCTCCCTCATTTCGAATTGAAATTTATCAGATTTTATTAAAAAACTCACTCCCGAGAAAAATATTTACAGATTATCCCTTTTATTTCGATTGGCTTATTGTGTTCATGATCTACGTGTCTAAATTTCCAGCTATGTTATCGGCGATAATTCAATTGAGGTGACCCAATGTCCATCCTTCCTTTCTGTGGAACGATATATAACCCTGAAAAATTCCCGAATTTATCCGATATAATAGCCCCTCCCTATGATGTGATTTCTCCAGAAGAAAGACGATTCTTCCTCACAAGATCTCGCTATAACAGTGCTCGCCTCATTTTGGGTGATGAAAAGCAGGGGGACTATTTTGAGGACGAGTTTTACACTGGAACCAGAGATTTACTAAAAAGTTGGCTTGAGGAGGGGATACTCGTCAGGCGGGAGAGGCCTGGTCTCTATTTGCTTCATCAATTCTTTACTGGACCCGATGGTGAACAACACCTGCGCAAAGGATTTATCGCTTTGATGCCTATTGAACCCTATGGTGCGGATACGGTAAGAGCCCACGAACGGACACACCAGGGAGCGATTAAGGACCGGTTAAGATTGACAGCCACTACGAAAACTAATTTTTCACAAATATTTTTCACCTATCAGGATAGTGAGAATGCGATCTCCAAACTCCTGGATGAAGCTGTTTCAAAAGCTGTAGTGAAATTTGATGGAAAAAATGAAGATAGTGGCGTTGAGAACATTTGCTATCTGATTGAGGATGAGGATGTCATCGCCCAAGTCCAGGAACTCATGGAAGGTAAGCCTGTCTTCATTGCAGATGGTCATCATCGTTATGAGACCTTGATGCAATACAGAAATCAGAGATTATTGGAAACTGGCTTAACAGAAATCGATGCAAATTACATTATGGGATATTTCTCTTGCGCCCAGGACACGGGTCTCAAAGTTTACCCAACCCACAGAAGTTTGCGGGGGCTCCCTGATTTCTCATATCAGATCCTTATGGATAAACTGATGAAGTATTTTGATATTCTTGAAACGGATTCTGAAGAAATTGAGCTGGGTCATGATCACCGCCGTTTGATTATGGCGGATGAACGTGGAAAGCCCATAACTCTCAGGATAAAAGAAGGTGCTTACAATGAATTTAGGCACAGACTGAAAGATCCAATTCTGGCAGAGGTTGATACAGTAATTCTCGAAGAGATCATCCTGAAGGGCATCTTGAATTTGACTTCAGAGGATATCCAGCATCATCGCTACATTGAGTATCATAGGGATATTGATGGTTTTTGGGAAGCATTGAGAACCGGCAGCCAGGTCGGTTGGATCATGAACTATCCGGATAACAACATCCTATTTGAAATTGGGGGAAGAGGTTTACGCTTACCTCAGAAAAGCACTTACTTTTTTCCAAAATTACCGACAGGGATGGTATTTAGAGAACTAGAGGAATAAGTGGCATGAAACCAAAATTATTTATCCCTGGTCCCACACATGTGGATCAGGAAATTCTAAACTCTCTCGCGCAGTATCCTATTGGACATAGGACGCCTGAATATAGAGATCTACAGTCAAAAGTGGTCAGTGGGATTAAGGAACTCCTCTTCACGAAGCAGTCGGTTCTAGTTTCGACAAGTTCTGCTACAGGACTCATGGAGGCTGGTGTTCGAAACTTGAGCAAGCGCAAGGTTGCAAATTTTGTTTGTGGTGCTTTTTCCCAGAGACAGGCCGAAATCACTCGCATCTGTGGTTTGGATCAGGATACGTTTGAAGTGGACTGGGGGCTGGCGACGACTGCTGAGCAGGTTGAAGCGGCACTTGCTCACGGGGATTATGATTTGGTTACCGTGGTTTTTAATGAGACTTCAACAGGTGTTATGAATCCGCTTGCTGAAATTGGCGAGGTTTTAAAGAACTTTCCCGACACATTGCTTATGGTGGACGCAGTAAGTGGGATGATGGGGGCGCCTATTCGAGTTGATGACTGGGGCATTGATATGGCTTTGGCCAGTGTCCAAAAAGCTTGGGGATTACCCCCGGGATTTGCTGTTATGTCCCTATCTGACAAGGCTTTGGAACGGAGTCGCTCCATATCTGACGCTCAGAAGGGTTATTATTTTGATTTTGTGAGAATGCATAAGGCAGGTGAGAAATCACAGACAACAGTCACACCGAGTATTCCCCATCTTTATGCCCTCTCGACACAAATAGACCGGATTAATAGTGAGGGATTGGAAAATCGCTTTGCCCGACACGAAGCTATGGCGAAAAAGGTCAGAGCATGGGGAAGTGAAAAATTTGGTCTATTCGCCGAAACGGGTTTTGAATCAAATACGCTTACCTGTTTCAATAATGAGCTCGAAATTGACTTAATAGCTCTAGCAAGCGAAATGAAAAATAGGAATTATCTGATTTCAGGGGGTTATGGAGATCTTAAAGGGAAAACCTTTCGCCTGGCGCACATGGGAAATCTTCAGATGACTGATATTGATGATGTGCTAAATGTTTTAGATGAGGTTATCGAAGAGCTATGATAAAAATATTAATTACCGATGCCCTTTCACCATCAGGAAAGGATGTTCTGGAGAGTGCTGGCCTAGAGGTCATTGAGATCCTAGACAAAGATCAAAGTAAAATTGACGCCATCTTGCCCGAGGTCGAGGGTTGGATTATTCGTAGTGGCACGACTATCAATGCTGAAGCCATTGCAAAAGCAAAAAGATTAAGAGCCATTGGACGTGCAGGCGTTGGGGTAGACAATATTGACATTCAGGCGGCAACTGCTCATGGTGTCGTGGTTATGAATACACCTGGTGGGAATACGATTTCAGCTGCAGAGCACACAATCGCTTTGATGATGTCGCTCGCTCGTAACATACCGAGAGGGGATAGCTCCTTGAAAGCTGGTGCCTGGGAGAGAAAAGCTCTCATGGGTACTGAACTCAATGGCAAAACCTTAGGAATCTTGGGACTGGGTCGTATTGGTCAGGAAGTTGGTCGAAGGGCCTTAGGATTACAAATGAACGTTATCGGATATGACCCCTACGTTTCCCAGGAGCAACTTATTGTAGGTGATATAACTGTGATGACCCTTGAGGAAGTATTGGAACAGGCTGATGTTGTTTCCCTTCACCTTCCTAGAACTAAGGATACCTTAAACCTTATTGGCAAAGCAGAGTTAGAGCAAATGAAATCATCTGCTATGCTGATCAATTGCGCAAGGGGTGGTCTGGTCAACGAAGAGGAACTGGCAGTTGCACTTGAAAATAATGTCATCGCCGGTGCCGCTTTTGATGTTTTCACAACGGAACCACCAGTAAACAATCCACTCATTGGAGCAAGGAATACTGTTTTAACACCCCACTTGGGTGCCAGCACTCGTGAAGCTGGCGAGAATGTTGCGGTACAGATAGCCACCCAATTAAAGGATTATCTCATTGGGGGTCGTCTGAGTAATACCCTAAACCTTCCTATTGCGGATATGAGTATTCTCAAATCTATCGGTGAAACCTTGACCCTAGCCAAAGAGGTTGGTCGTTTGATGCATCCCTTGCATTCAACTCCAATTAAATCCCTTAGGCTGAGCTATAATGGAGACCCAGAACATATTAAGCCCCTGCTGTATTCAGCTTTTGAGGGCATCATGGAAGATCGATATGATGGTGTGATCAACATGATAAATGCAAAATCTGTTGCAGAATCTAAGGGCATTTCACTCAGTACTTTGCATGACCCCGATTTAAGTAAGGTACAAAATGTGGTCTCGGTTGCTGTAGAATCTTCAGACAGTCTCTCCTGGGAGCTGATGGGCTACACCGATATTCAAGGTGGTCAGCGCTTGATACGGGTCAATAAGTACCACGTAGATGTCTTGTTGGATGGACCCCTGGTTCTAATCTTAAATGAGGATGTACCTGGAGTCGTGGGTATTGTTGGGACACTGCTCGCAGAGCATAAGATAAATATTGCTGAATATTCATTGACGCGCCAGGTCGGAGATACGGCGCTTTCTTTGATAAAATGTGACTCAGCTCCCGAAGCCGAATTGCTAAATGAATTAAAAAGCATTTCTTCCATCAGAGAGTGCTTTTTGCTGCGCTAGTAATTAACTTGGAGCTTGATATGTATTGGTGTGGGGAAAAATAATCCCACCCAATCGATAAATTATGAGGTGATGAGATGACAGAAGAAAAGCAAGGTACACCAGAAGAACAGCAAGGTCCGCCAAAAGAACAGCCGAAATCTGAGAGGGCATCTAAACTGATGGGTGACATGATGAAAGGTTTACGCCATTTCGGTAGCTCGGCTTTGGAAAAGGCTGAAGAATATGGAAAGATAGCCACAGATAAAGCTGAAGAATTGACCAAGCAGGGGAAGATCAAACTTGACATCCACCAGCTGAATCGTACTCGGACAAAACTCTTGGCCGAACTTGGAGAGCTGGTCATTACTTTAAAAACAAAACCAAAACTGGCAAAACTCACAGAACATGAGACATATATCGCAGTCACAAATTCAATCAAAGAGCTGGATCAGGCAATAAAGGGGAAAAAGGCTCAAGCCGTTGAAATAGTGGAGGAAGAGTCCGAAGAAAAGGCCGTCGAATAAGCGGTTTCCCCTGAGTAAGTCATTGCAGTTTGGGATTGACTATTTTACTAAAAATGCTTGTTATCAATTGTAGTCTGGACTATTATTCACAGTCATTATAGAAGAGACTTGATTAACACAGGAATATGGCGGACAAAAAAATTAGTATTAACATGAAAACTGAGCAGGGGTTTCGTTTTTTTCTTATCAACGATAAGAAAAATAAGGTGAATGAATTATTCTTCCCTAAGTCATGGGTATACACTTCAAGCCTTGTCGCACTATTCGCAGTTATGGGGCTTGGTGCCTTTGCCTTTTCCAGCCTTGCAAGCACACAATATGATCTCAAAGTTAAAAGCTTGAAAAACCAGAACAAAGAACTTGTTCGGGTTATGGAAGATATGAAGGTCCGGCTTGATGATGCTGAAATCCAATTGACAACTCTAGTCCAGCAGGATGAGGCACTTCGAGTTTATGCTAATCTTCCTTCCGTTGATGATGATGTCAGAGCGGGTGGTCATGGTGGTATGATCAATGATTTTAGTGAAGATTACGGTGAACTTATGCCGACTTCTGATTTAAATGTGAATTCTCTCGAAGGAAATCTAGCAAGTCTTGGGCGAGAGATCACGCTGCAACTCAACAGTTATGAGCAGATCTATTCCAAACTGACTCAGGATGTGAACAGATTACGCAAAACGCCTTCGACGAAGCCAGTCAATCACGGCTATATGACGTCAAGTTTCGGATATAGACTGGATCCTTGGACTCAAAAAAGGTCCATGCATCATGGACAGGATTTCGGTGTCCTTACTGGGACGCCAGTTTATGCCACAGCTGATGGTGTCGTAAAAGCCCGGAATGGTAAAACTGGATATGGAAAAACAATTATTCTTGATCATGGCTATGGTATCAGAACATTTTATGCTCATTTAAGCCGTTATATCGTTAACCCGGGTGATACGATTAGTCGTGGCGATCTCATCGCCTATTCAGGCAGTACCGGGAGAAGTACGGGACCGCATCTTCATTATGAAGTACGTGTAAACAATGTACCGGTAAATCCACGTCATTACTTCCTGACTGGGAAAATCGAACTATAAATTGTTCACAAAATATTTAACATAACGTCCGGTTTAACCGGGCGTTTTTTTTATGCAAAAGAATACTACATATATAATCGCGTTTCTGTTGAGTCTCGGTGTCCTCCTGGCCGAAAACACTGAAGCTATTATACACATCCGGGCGGTGGGCGATATCATGCTAGGTACTCTCACACCAGATGGCTTTCTCCGTCCTGAGGAAAAGGGCAACATCCTTAAATATATCAATCCACTCCTTCAGGAAGCAGATCTTACGCTTGGTAACCTGGAGGGTACATTATGTGATAGTGGCTCCACAGATAAGTGTGAGCCGGATTCCCTGGACTGCTATCTCTTCAGAATGCCGGAAAGGTATGGTGAAGATCTCAAAACTGCCGGATTTGATTTCCTATCCATTGCCAACAACCATATTGGTGATTTTGGAGTTGAATGTGTCGGTCGAACTGAATATATCCTAGATTCATTGAGTATTGGATGGTCAGGTCGCCCAGGGACATATAGCAGTAAAGCAGTCCGTGGGATCAATATTGCGTTTGTTGCCTTTCATAGCGGTGGATACTGCAACAGCTCTCTGGATGCAACACGAGCCATCGAATTTATCCTTGAATTAAAAGCGATGCATGATCTGGTTATTGTCTCCATTCATGGAGGTGCTGAAGGCCTGGCGGCGATGTCTCTGCCGGATTCCATGGAGTACTATATGGGGGAAGAGAGGGGCCATTTAAGGCTTCTAGCTCACCAAATGGTAGATGCAGGGGCAGATATGATATTTGGACATGGGCCCCACGTAGCCAGGGCCATGGAGCTGTATCGCGGTAAAGTAATTGCATACTCATTGGGTAATTTTGCCACCTACGGTCGTTTTAACCTTCAAGCAGATCGTCGATTTGGGGGCATTCTCGATGTAAAACTCACGAGCTCAGGGGTGTTATCCTCAGCAAGAATCCTTTCGATTGAACAAAAATACTGGGGGGTCCCTTTTTTGGACGAGACCCACCGCTTTACTGAACTCGTAGATTCTCTCTCTCAAGCTGACCTGGGCGGGTTGGGTGCTCGTTTTTCACCGCATGGACTCATGATCCTTGATAAATAGGGTCCAGGGCAGAGCCGTTAATAGCCTTGTGGGACCTCGCTAGTAAAAATATATTCGCTGTTGAATATGCGGGGGCAACGATGGTTTTAAGAAGGACTGCATCATAAATACACCTAAAAAATATTTTATAGAAACCTATGGCTGCCAGATGAACGAATATGATTCGGAATTGGTAGCGGGTCTGCTGGAAAAACAAAATTATACACGCGCTGAATCTTCGGCTGATGCCCAACTTATATTACTGAATACATGCTCAGTAAGAGAACATGCTGAGGAAAAGGTGCACGCTCGCTTAAGCAATCTCAAAGTCTTTAAAGATAGAGATCCCAATGTGAAGATCGGTGTGCTGGGTTGTATGGCTCAAAACCTCAAGGAGGAACTACTCGAGAGTAAACCTTATGTAGATGTCATATTGGGACCTGATTCATACAGACGCCTGCCTGATCTACTCTCTGAAAATGAAGAGTCGAAAGAAAATACCATCGATACAAAATTAAGTAGAATGGAAGTATATGAAGATCTTTTCCCAGCGCGTAGGGAAGGTATTAATGCCTGGATTTCCATCATGCGAGGCTGTGATAAGTTTTGTACCTTCTGTATCGTCCCATTTACACGAGGTCGTGAGCGGAGCAGATCCATTGACAGTGTGGTGGATGAAGTGAGGCAAATCAGTGCGGATGGTTTCAAAGAAGTCACTCTCTTGGGACAAAATGTGAATTCTTTCCAACATGAGGGTAGAAGGTTCCATGAACTCTTGCTTGAAGTGGCTAGAATTGATGGTATTGAACGGATACGCTATACCTCACCGCACCCCCAAGATTTTGATGATGATCTTCTTCGAGTTCATACTGAGAATCCAAAGATATGTAACCATATACATTTTCCACTGCAAGCCGGTAGCGATCAAGTGCTGGAAAGAATGAATCGTACCTACACCCGGCAGCACTTTTTAGATCTAGCCCAGAGAATGCGGGATGAAATTCCCGGTGTGGCTATTAGTACGGATATGATCGTCGGCTTCCCAGGTGAGACAGAGGCTGATTTTCGGGAAACACTGGATGTCATGAGACAGGTCCAATTTGATTCTGCATTTACCTTCAAATATTCGTCGAGACCGGGAACCAAGGCGGCAGAATATGAAGATACGGTCCCGGAAACTGAAAAGCAGGATCGGTTGGAGCGCATGATTGTGCTGCAAAGAGAGCACACCTTGAGTAGAAATATGAGTCATATCGGTGAAACAATGGAAATTCTGGTGGAGAAAGACTCAAAAAAATCTAAAAAACAACATCAGGGTAGAACAAGGTCCAATAAAATTGTTATATTCGATAAAGCAGGTGAGAAACCGGGCGATATTGTGAATGTTAACATTACAGATGCCCAGGGAATCACATTATTTGGTCGTATCGCAAATTGAGGTAGCAGATGAAAGAAATCAAAATTTTTATCACCCTGGCAATTATTCTGACAATAGTGTGGGTGTTTACACAAAATGCGACACCCGTCGAACTAAAAATGATGGGTGCGGTGTATCCTGATATTCCACTCTATGCCGTGATACTTTGCAGTGTTATTCTAGGTATGCTATTTGGATTTTCCATTACTATTGGTCAAAATATCAAGTTACGAAAAGGCTTGAAAATGATCGATAAAGAGCGGGAGAAATTACAGGGCGAGGTGGATAAACGTCGCCAAGCCGTCCTCAAAGAGAATGAGGCTGTGAAACCCGAAAAAATATAAGGACTTAAGAATATTATGGACCTTATCACATTATTTAGCCTCCTAATAATTGTTGTTATTGTTGGTATTCTGTTACGAATGTTTGTTTTCTGTGACAAGAAGAAATTGAGCGCTCATGATCTGGAGATTAAGGCGTTAAACCACATCTTGGCGGGGGAGAAGGAAGAAGCCCTCAAACTTCTCAAGGAAATCGGACACGGGAACACTTCCAATTTAGGTGTTTTTTTACAAGTGGGAGATTTGAATCGGCAGCTGGGCAATGCGGAAGCTGCAGTTCGTGTGCATCAAGATGTACTGGATAGGGAGGGAATCAGCCAGGAAACAACTCTAATGGCACATGAAAGACTAGCCAAAGATTATGAAGCTCTTGAGAAATATGACCAAGCTTCCAAACATGCTGAAGCCATCCTTCGGGTGAACAAAAAGAATTTGTGGGCTTTGAAAGCTCTGCACAGATTTGCTGTGAAAAGCAGAAACTGGAAAGCAGCTATTAAGGCTTTCCAGAAGGAAAACGCTGCTGGAGGAAAAATGAATCCACTGCTTCCCGCCATCTATAAGACGGAGGAAGCGCTCGAGGTCAAATCTGCAGGTAAAAAATCTGAAGCAGTTACCTTACTCAAACAGGCCATAAAACTGAATAATAAGTGTGCCGCCCCCTATTATCATTTAGGTAAAATCAGACAGGAAGAAGGCAATTTTAAGCACGCTATTGATTTCTATACCTCTTTTGTAGAGTTAGACCCCGATTCTGGGAGTTATGTATTTTCTGAGATAGAGAAAATGTATTTTGAACTTGGTAAATTTGATCAGGTCGAGCAGTTCTACCAGCGCCTCCACGAAAAACAACCGGACAATCTTGAGGTAGTGATTGGTCTTGCCAATTATTTTGACAGGAAAGGTGAATACAGGGATGCCCTGACCCTCCTTGAGGAAGTCAAAGACCCAGACTATAGTAATCTGAGCTTCGTCATTCGGCACATGAAAATCCTGGAGAAAATGGGTCACAAAGATGCGCTCAAATCAATGGTGAATGAGTTTATAGTCACAGATAGAGGGAAGAGAATATTAACCTGTCCGGATTGTGGAAATATCAGTGATGAGCCCAGCTATGTGTGCAGTAAATGTGGATGGGTAGCACATTTTTGAAAAGATCGCTCGTCATAGCAATAAGTCTAGGTCTTTTAATCACAAGCTCAGTCATGAGCCAGGATATCAAGGGTCTTTTGGACCTCATTCATGAAGGAAATATTGATAGCGCGGAGATCGTCCTGTCAGAATTGAGTTATACCTACCCGGGTAATGCCGGTGTTCGCTATGCTCGTGCTTTGATGCAGGATGATGCCCTCATTGCCGCAGGTCTGTATAAGGATATACTTCGAAATCATCAATATAGTGAATATGTACCTGGTTCACTCATGCACCTGGGGGAATACTATTTTGCACAGGGATCCTATGTTCAAAGTCGCGCATTATTTATGAGACTGATACGTAATTACCCTGACTATCCTGAATTGGTATATGCCGTCAATATGAATTTAAGTGCAGGACTGGGTGCCAGACAACGGTACCGTTCATATTTAGACAGTGCATACAGCGATCTGGCGGAAATTCTCAGACGTTATCCTACCAAAAGTTTTGATATTCCACCAGAATTGGACCTCACCAGGGTTCCCAGACAATCGACCAGTACCAGTCAAGAGCAAACACCCATTCAGTCGTCAAGCCCTTTGAGGAGTTTGGGCGGGGAAATTGCAACTACTTCATTGGAGCTCCAGGGTCAATTTTCACTTCAAGCGGGAGCTTTTGGAAACTATGATAACGCTCGTCGTTTGGCAGACCAGATAGAATCCATAGGCTATACCACAATTATTAAGGAACGACCTACGAGTAATAAAACTTTATATCTAATCTGGGTCGGAGATTATCCTACCAAAACAGCTGCAATGAGTGTTGCTGATATGCTTGAAGCTGCATTGGGAATCCAATCATTCCCTGTTGCGATCAACTGACATGGGAATGTATGTGGTCCGGTGGCCACTGCAGCCTTCAAAGCTGTTATGCCGATGGAGAATCGGTGGATAGGTTCGACTCCTATACATTCCCGCAAAATCATTCTGAGATTCCTACTTACGAATCTGACCTTGTTTGATGTGAATCAGTATGAGCAGGTACTTTCCTCAAAAATCATCTACCTATAGAGTAATTAGCCTTTTCACATTACTCAGTGCTAACATTTTTATTACTTCCTGCAGCACAGGAATGCGTATCAAGAACCTGATCAACTATCCGACTACGGTGAACTCAATTGCAGCGCTGGACTCCCTGTATATTCTACCCGACGTTGTTAAATATATCGGCGAGGAGGACAGTACTTACTTCATCTTTAGCGATGACATACGACTACAAGGAAAGCATGATAATCGTCCGGTATGGGTTGGTGGTCCTCAGGGGAGCTTCAAAATCAGCAATGGTGCTGACGTTCATATTCTAGACTTCAATTTTAGGGGCACTTCGGAAGATTCTGTATTAATTCAGGTGGAAAATGGGACACTCGTGCTGGAAAATTGTGATTTTGACAATATAGCTGCCTGGGCTATCCATGTTGGGGAGCTGGGCTCTCTGCAACTGAGAAATGTTCGATTCTCAAACCTGGATAAAGGTGCGATCAAGGTAGATGGCGGAAAAGTTAAAATTTTTGATTGTGATTTTGATCTGCCCGGGGAGGCGGCCATACAGGTTCATAGTGGGGAGTTATTTGAAGCTCATAGGGTGACGATAAGTGGTACCATGGGCACTGCCATCGAATTCAATGCTGTGAATGAGGTATGGTTGGATTCTGTGAGAATATATGACTCTTTTAAAGATGGTATCAGGCTAAGCGATTGCGACTTCACTCTCATCGAAAATATTGTCACAAATAAAAATGGACGGAACGGTCTATTTCAGAATAATACTAAGATCAGTGGATTGATAAATTTCTCTGCCGTCGGCAACCTGGTGAACGGTATTGAGATGCATAACCTTGATACATTGCGGATTATGAATTCCGAATTTGTTGGGAATGGGGAGAGCGGTGCCAAACTAAACTCGATTGGCAGAAGTAGAATGGCGGGGATTGTCGTGGCTCACAATGAAAATACTGGCCTCCAGATTCAAGGTGGTAATGAGCTATTCATTCATCACTCAAGCTTCCAGGCCAATCTTAAGGAATCTTTTGGAATAGACTCAGTGTCGCATGTGGATATTTCACAGATTGGCGTTGCGAATAATGATGATGGTGTGAGAATCTCTAATTTTGAGGAAATCAACTTCAGCAATAGCGTCATTAAATCCAACACTGGGAAGGGGGCAGCCTTTTTTGCAGGGAAGTCTGTGAATTACTCCCACAATATTCTGACGCACAATACAACTGCCCTCATGCTGGAGGATGTGGAACGCTTACAATTGGATACCAATAACATCATGTCTAATGATCTGGGGACCGAATTTCTTTCAATGGGTAAAATCATATCCACGGGGAACGATTGGATAAATAACAAATCTGCCAGCTACTTCTCAGATATCGGTTCTTTCGGGAGTACTGGGGATGAATGGGCAAATAATACACTTCATGCCATGGAAGTATTGTCAGCAAAGGATTTCTACATTTCGAAAGCTGCTATCAGGAAAAACAGAGATGCCGTATTATTGAATCAAACCTCTGCAAAACTAGAGTCCACTAGCATTGATTCAAGTCAGGGTTATGCACTGAAGCTTCTCAATGGAACCATAGTCATCAATGAATCAAAAATTAGATCTGCGGAAAAAGGACTCCTCATAGCCTCTGGGAGTCAGGCGAAGGTGACTCAAAGTATTTTCGAGAATTTAGCTGTGGCTGTAGTGGCTGATCCTTCCACCGATTTATCCCTTGCATTTTCTACGCTGAAGGGAGTTCAAGTCGGTGTTCGTCTTGGTGAGTTCGCAAAAGCAGAGATAGTTTCAAATCTCTTTGACAATGTTGAGAATTATTGCATAGACATTGAAGGAGCTCATCTCCAGTCCCTGTACATTCGTCAAAATGTGATGAGCAACTCCGGAGGAATATTGTTTTCCACAGCCAGATCGGGTAAAATCGAGGTGATCAACAATACCTTTGCTAGTAATACCCATAGCTTTGACATGATGTCCGGAACCTTGAAGCGATTGGATCACAATATTTTTTATAGCACAAATATTTCGAATTTTGGGATGCTAGAAGATGTAAAATCATTCAAATGGAACTGCTATTTCCCCGATAGTCTCCAAAATAAAATTTCCCAGGGATTGAATCTCATGGAAGACCCATTATTTGACTCAAATTATTTTCTAAAAAAAGAATCAAAATGCGTCAATGGTGGAAAAAATGGTTTCCAAATTGGAGCTTTGGGGATACTCGGCGGTAAGAGACCGGAGTTGAAACCATAATATGGGGGAACGTGCTATGGCGATTGAAGTATAAGTAGCCATGTTCTGGATAAAAAATAGATTATTTTCAAATAAAACCAACCGACTGAAAAGGGTAGTTCTCTATGTATAGAAGAAGCTGGTTCGTACTTCTCTTATTTCTGTCCCTTATTGCAATAGCTCAGGTTGGTACATGGAATAATCTACCAACCCTGACCGAGATCCGATCGATTCTGCCCAAGGGGAATGAGATCCTTATCGCCAGTGATGGTGGTCTATTAAGTTTTAATAAGCTCACAAAGACTTTCACTATGGGCTTTGAGGGTATGGAAAGTGCTAATCTGGATCAGAATGAAATGTATGTTGATTCAGACTCACTCCTTTGGATAGGCTCACGAAGTCCAGGTCCAATTATCGAAGTCTACGACTTGAAACTTGGGACAAGAAAGCGGATTGAATTCGTTGAACTTGAAGAAATCACCAGTTTTACACAGGTGGGTGATTCAATTTACGCTACTTATCAGGATGGACTAGATGGGGGCTTACTGCTCTATCGTAAGGGTGCGGCTAAAATTGAATACCTGGATCAGTTCAGCAATTTTTCTAATGAGTCAAGCTTAGACCTATCTGTGGTCGATGACATTATCTATATAGACAACAAATTGATATTTAGAACGCTAGAAAATGTAGCATGGGTTGAGTTAAATGGCACCAATCTAAAAGATCCCCTGAACTGGCATGTTACTCACATCCCCTCGGGTAAGTCTTCTATCACTAATCTAGTAACAAATGGATCAACGATATTTGTGAGTATTGATAATTACATCTATGAATATGACTATTCAAATTTTTCCCAGGTTTTATATTCACCATCGATCTTCATCGATCTTCAGGTAGCTCCTGCATACCCGGATAGAATAGTTTATTCAACAGCCACTGGTGTTTATGAATTTTTATTAAGTACCTCAACCCAAAACCGACTTCTTTCAGCCGCAGGTATTCAGTGGCTTGAACTCTCCGGCGAGGATGTTTGGCTAGGGAGTAAAACTGCTTTTCTCGGAGAAATAACAGATCTCGGGCTTATGAGTTATTCAGCAAACCGACCTCGGGATCACCTATTTAACAAGATGCTTATCGACTCTGATGGACAACTCATAACTGGCGCTAATAATGGTATCAGCATCCTGAATGAGCGGGGTTGGAGAACCATTCAAGCTGGTAGTTTCAATGGTAGCTTCAATGAGAGTATGTATGATTGGAATGCAATGATCGTAGACACACTTGCCTATATAGGCAGTGCTGTTGTTGAGGATATGCTTACAGATCAATCTGGAAATATTTATTTGTCTCTACAGGGAAGGGGCGTCTTGAAGATTTCAAAGGAATTGCAGGACGAATCAACTTTTTATACGGCCAAGGATGGGATCATGGAGCCGACCTATGATAGCGATTCTTATGTTTTGCCTGGACAAATGGCCGTGGATAGTCAGAACAATGTTTGGCTAACAAATAAATTGATTCGTGATGGGGGGAGCAGTTTGACGATTCTGGCAGCAGATAGTGGTGTCTACCACATCAATCAATTTCAAAATGGAATGGATAGCCGGAGTGTTAAATCCATAGCAATTGACAAAAATGATTTCGCCTGGGTTGGTTCCCAGGTTCGGGCAGAATTGCAGGCCACAGGTGGCATCCATTTCATCTCACTTAACGAATCACTGGCTCCAGATATGGATATTAGTGTTTCTGTCCTCTCGGGTTCGCCACTAGCTGACAACGAGATATTACAATTAGAGATCGATACTCAAAATACGCTTTGGATACTCACACCTGCCGGAGTCCAGAGCATGGTTCTCCCGGATAGCTGGCTTGATAGCAATGAACTTAGAAATTGGGCCAATCTGTACATGACCGACAATACCTCTGAGTATTACTATTACTGGCAGCTGACGGATTACAACGTGACCTCCATAGAAATTGACCAGCGAGGGAATCGTTGGTTCCTCTCATCAAATGCAGGCGTCCATGTCCTTCAGAACAATGGTCGCTGGATCAATGATGGTTATGGATACAATACAGGTAATTCAGATTTGCTTGATAATGCAGTCTATGCTGCAGCATTTGACCCTGAAACAGGAAAAACTTTCCTGTCTACCTCAAAAGGGATCTCTGTTCTGAACACAGCATTTGCCAATCCGAGAGAGGACTATTCTGAGATGCACATCTATCCTCAGCCATTTAACCCCCATATTCACGAAAAAGTCGTGATTCAAGGTTTGATGGATAACTCATCTGTAAAAATTCTTACCATTTCAGGAAGACTCGTGAAGGAACTCACCTCGAATTCAAATGAGGTTCAGGGATATGAAGCACAGTGGGACGGGAAAGACGCAAAGGGGGATATTGTTGGGAGTGGCGTTTATATTCTCTATATCTTTAATGAAGATGGTGTCGCATCGAGTCAAAAGATTGCTGTATTGAATTAAATTCTTTCAAAAATTTGGTATAAAAAAAACGAGGAACCAGGTCCTCGTTTTTTTGTCTCTAAATATAAATGAGGATTACAATTCAGTAATGTAGCGCTCAGCCTCCAGAGCTGCCATACAACCATTCCCCGCAGCAGTAACTGCCTGACGATACACGTGATCTCTCACATCTCCGGCAGCAAATACACCTTCAATATCTGTAGCTGTGGAGTCGGGTTTGGTAATTAGATAACCAGTATCGTCTGTTGCTAAGAACTCTTTGAACACTGCAGTATTTGGTGTATGACCAATGGCCATAAATATACCATCAATAGATTGTTCGCGGGTCTCACCAGTTACTGTATCCTTCAAAACAGCTCCAACAACGCCACCCTGGTCAGGTTCTCCAAGCACCTCCTGGATCGTCGAATTCCACAGTACTTCAACCTTTGGGTTATCGAGAACTCGTTGGCGCATGATTTTAGAACCTCTAAATTCATCGCGACGATGAACCAGGTAAACCTTTGACGCGAACTTGGTTAAGAAGCCAGCCTCTTCCAGCGCTGAATCACCTCCACCTACAACAAATACTTCTTTACCCTTGTAGAAAAATCCATCACAGGTTGCACAAGCAGATACTCCAAAACCCTTTAACTTCTGCTCAGAGGGAAGACCAAGATATCTCGCAGATGCACCTGTTGCTATGATCACTGTATCCGATGTATACTTCTTATCACCGACCCACACCTGATGTGGTTTGCTTGAAAAATCTACTTTTGTGACGTATTCAAACCGTGATTCCGCACCAAAACGTACTGCCTGTTTTCTCATGACATCCATGAGTTCCGGGCCAGTAATACCGTCGACAAAACCCGGGTAGTTCTCAACATCGTTGGTCGTGGTAAGTTGTCCACCGGGTTGATCGCCTTCAAAAATTATGGGGGAAAGATTTGCACGTGCGGCATATATAGCTGCAGTTAAGCCGGCAGGTCCAGAACCTATGATGATTACTTGTTGATGATTTTGTTCAGACATAATTTCTCCAAAACTATATTAATTCTCGCAAATCTTTGCGATTCAATTTTCATTACTTTTCAAGATAGCAACATCTTAGAGGCAGAGATGTCGGCTATGTTACAAAATCAATCGCCCTCTGCGTCGATACCCAGATCATCGATCTTCCGATAAAGACTGCTCAATCCGATACCAAGAATCTCAGCCGCCTTTGTTTTATCAGAGTCATACTGTCCAAGAATATTGACAATATGGGATTTTTCAAAACTTCGACTCGCTTCTTTAAGATTGTCAGGATATGTGGACGCTGTTGAATCCTGGGCTCTTTTGGGGAAGTCGTCCACGGTAATAGTATCACCATCACTCAAAAGGACGGCGCGCTCAACGATATTTTCAAGCTCCCTGACCTCACCCTTCCAGTTATAGTTGACCAGCAGTTTCATGGCATCATTTTCTACACCCATGATTCGTCGTTTCAGCTCACCATTATATTTATTGATAAAATGATTCACGAGAAGCGGAATGTCATCCTTGCGTTCCGATAGTGCTGGGAGATAGATCTCAATAATATTTAGACGGTAGTAGAGGTCTTCCCTAAAAGTCCCCTGTTCAACCTCTTTGGCCAGGTCTCGATTGGTTGCTGCAATGAGGCGAACATTTATTGGAATGAGTGTATTGCTACCCAGGGGTTTTATCTCACGAGTCTCAATTACGCGCAATAACTTAACCTGAACCTGGAGTGGAATTTCTCCCACCTCATCAAGGAAAAGGGTTCCGCCTGCTGCCGCCTTGAATACGCCGTCCTTATCCTTGGAAGCCCCCGTGAAGGCACCTTTCTTGTATCCAAACAATTCAGATTCAAATAGCGTATCTGGGATGGCACCGCAGTTAATAGCCACAAAGGGTCGATGCGCTCTTTCTGATCGGGCATGGATGGCTCTTGCCACCAATTCCTTTCCAGTACCACTACGACCAGCGACCAAAACAGTTGACGTAGAAGGAGCAACCTTATCTATTAGACGATACATGCTCTTCATGGCGACACTTTCACCAATAATATGCTCGTAATTGTATTTGGAGGAGATTTCCTGTCTCAGGAATCGAACTTCCCGCAAGAGATCCTTATGTAAAACTATATTCTTGATACGCAGAATGAGTTCGTCAAAGTCCAAAGGTTTCAGTACATAATCGATGGCTCCATGCCGCATGGCTTCGATGGCAGTCTCAGTGGAGCCATAGGAGGTTATAAGAATCACAAAGGTATCAGGAGCTTGTTCCTTCACCTTCCGCAGGAGTGTGACTCCATCCAGCTTTGGCATTTTTATATCAGATATAATGATGTCAAAATGCTGTTCTTCCAACATACTGAGTGCGACCTCCCCATTTTCCGCGGTATACGTCAAGTAATCCTCATCGGTCAAAACTTCGGATAATGAATCTCTGATCTCCTGTTCATCGTCTACGATTAGTACGGATGTATTCATAATTATTTTTCCTTTGGTATTTCGATCAAAAAAGTGGCGCCTTCATCTACGATACTTTCAACCCGAAGTTTGCCTTGCATACTGTTGATAATACCATGACTGACTGAAAGTCCTAGACCGGTACCCTTACCAACATCTTTGGTAGTAAAAAATGGTTCGAAGATCTTATCCATTACATGGGGATCCATGCCCCCGCCATTGTCCCGCACCTCAACAATGATAGTGTCAAGATTGTCTCGAGTGACAATCTTAATGGTGTCACCCTGTTCCTTCATGGCATCGAAGGCGTTCACAAGCAGATTTACAATTACTTGGTGGAGCTTATCCGGGGATGCCTTGATACGGGGCAAATCTGCATTTAAATCAAGTTCAATATGGATCTTTTGACTGCGGTTGTCATAGCTCATGAGTCCCACAGCGCTCTGGATAACATCGTTAATCTGTACAGCTTGTATATCAGTTGCCTGAGGACGTGTGAAATCGACCAGTTCATGAACAATCTTGGTTATGCGTTCAATATTCACACGGATACGAGCCAATTTTGAAATATTTTCCGGGCGTTGCATTCGTCGCTCCAGGAGCTGGACCAGAGATGATATGGAAGTAAGAGGATTTCCGATCTCATGGGCTACACCCGCCGCGAGTTGCCCAACCGTGGCCAGACGATCTGATTGGCGCATCTGGTGCTCGATGGTCTGTAACTCAGAAATATCACGGATTATTTGTGAGCGCCCCATTACTATTTTATTCGAAACGAGGGCCGTTTCGGTCAAATTCACAGGGATGCGACGTCCATTTTTATCAAGACGCTCTGTTTCATAGTTTTTCACCTCATTGGCCTGGGCGATTCCATAAGCCAGGCACAACAATTCGCCAGACTGGAGAAGTTTTTCAGGAATCATCATTCCGATGGGACTGCCAATAGCTTCCTTGGATTTCCATCCAAACAATCTTTCTGCTCCCTGGTTCCAACTCTGGATTCGATTGTCCTGACCGATGGTGATAATGGCATCTGCAGAATTTTCAACAATATTGCGATATCGATCCGCTGCAGTAGATAGTTGATTGATAAGTTGGGTGCGGAAATGAAAAACAATCCAGGTTGTCCATCCTGCCAATAAGGTAAAGACCAGGAAGCCACGAACAAGGATCTCAGTAGTGGCTGGAATTTTGAAATGTTGCTGGAAAAATTGTTGTTCAAGAATCTCCCAAATCCCCAGAGTAAACAGGACGATGCTAAAGCTTGCGAGGAGCAGCCATCCCAGGTGAAATTCTTTAGCGACTTTCACTATTCTGCGTAGGTACACTGACATTGCAAGGAAGGTAATTCTCAAAATTGGGAATGCTAGACTTATAGCGGATTAAATAAAATTGGGGAGTAAGGGTTGAATAATAAATGCTGTCGGCTACATTCAACACCTGGTCAAAAAATAAAGGAAACCTTCATGAGGATAATCATGGTCTCCAATCACAATATCCTGGTCCAAGCAGCCATAATGCTGGTGTTGAGTTTCTCATTCACAACTTGCTCCTCCGTGGGAATGTCAAACCGAATCAATCATCCAAAAGTTGTCATGCACACTGAGTTGGGTAGGATCGTTCTTGAGATCGATGCGGAGAATGCCCCTGTTACTGCGGCCAACTTTTTAAAATATGTTGATGAAAATCGATTTGTGGGTACCAGCTTCTATCGTGTCGTGCGTATGGATAATCAAGCAAATGAGGATGTAAAAATTGAAGTTATTCAAGGTGGCTTTGGTAGCGAGGAAAATCCCTTGCAGTTGCCCACCATTGATCATGAGACAACTGCTAATACGGGGATCATTCATGAAAATGGCACCATATCTATGGCCAGAGCCGAGATTGGATCTGCCAGCTCAGAATTCTTTATCTGCATAGGGGAGCAACCTCAATTGGACTATATGGGAAAACGCAATCCAGACCGGGAGGGTTTTGCCGCCTTTGGACATGTGATAAAAGGTATGAATGTTGTACGAAAGATTCAGGAGCAGCCTGCCGATGGACAGATGCTTAAAACCCCGGTGAGCATTACCAAGGTCAAGCGGCGCTTATTCTAGGGTGGAGGTCACACACTAAATATCGGGGTTAAAAAGAATAGCCCCAGCAACCGAAGTCACTAGGGCTTGGGGGGTGGAGCCTAACGGGATCGAACCGATGACCTCTTGACTGCCAGTCAAGCGCTCTCCCAACTGAGCTAAGGCCCCTTTTTCAATTATAAATGGTAAAGGGTGAATTATGAATGTTGATATTCAAACTTATTCTCCCAACTGCTTGTCCGGCGTAGTCTGTAAGACGAAGACGGACCTGTACCGGCATAGCTCAAAGAGCGACGTCGTAAGCTAAAGCCCCATTGTCAAAATATCCCCAACCACATCCACCATCCACTGGGCTAGGGATCATCAATATAATCCCCACTAAAAGGGTGTCAAATCATTTTGCGAGCGAAAAAATCCATCGCAAAAAAAAATAAACTACACTCTTTTTCAAGAAGCTGAAAATCAACCTTTGACTCACTCAGAAAATTTCTATTTTAAGGATGTGATAACGGCACACAAACCATTACCACCCCTTCAAAAAACCTCGAAAGATTTCGTGACCCCATTTATCGACAGGATATCCAGCATTGCAATTTCTGGGTAAGGAAATCCCGTCCCCTCTTACCCTGGCTTCCGGCATTCTCGGCATCTCATTCTCTTCGCTTCAGCGGATCATCCGTGATGGAGCCGGAATGGTTACCACTAAGTCCTTAAGCCTGGAACCTCGCATTGGCCATGAAGGTCCTGTCATTGCAGAGTTCGAAGGTGGCCTCCTCAATTCAGTCGGTTTAACCAATCCTGGAATTGATGATGGACTTCTGGAAGTAGAAAAATTTCATACTGAATTCGATGGTGTCTCCATCGTTAGCGTCTTCGGAGGGAATGCTGCTGAATTTGTTCAATTAGCAAAATCTGTCAACACCTCACGCGCTGATTTTCTGGAGCTCAATCTTTCCTGTCCCAATGTTGAAGATGAGTTTAAACGTCCGTTTGCTTTGGTACCTGAAAAGATTACTGAGATCGTTTCTGAGGTTAAAGCGGTGAGCACCATTCCAGTTCTGGCCAAGCTATCCCCAAATGCAAATGATATTGCACTCATGGCATCTTTGGCCGAACAAGCAGGCGCGGATGGAATCAGCATGATCAACACTCTGGGACACGGGATGCTTATCGATGCTATCGCCAAGCGGCCTGTCCTCAGGAATAATTTTGGGGGTATTTCTGGACCCTGCATTAAACCATTGGCGTTAAAATTAATCCGAGATGTTTATAAAGAGGTTCAAATCCCTATACTGGGTATGGGCGGGGTAAGCAACGGGCTTGATGCAATAGAAATGATGATGGCCGGAGCCTCTGCCGTAGCCATTGGTTCAGCTGTATATGAAGAGGGTCTCGGTGTATTCAAATCAACGCGCCTCGAAATGGAAGCATTTATGGAAAAACACGGGTATGAGGATTATGCTGACCTCATCGGAATCCTGGAGGAGAACTAGATCGTGAAATGTGATCGACAGACACTTCCTATTGCCTCGATCCGTGTTGAGAATTCTTTGCTACGTACATTTTTCTTTAAAACTCAGATGTCCGCCCAACCGGGACAGTTTGTTATGATGAACATTTTTGGTCAGGGAGAGAAACCCTTTTCCATCCTGGATGTCAACGAAGACACATTAGCTATCACCATCAAGAGTATGGGACCCTTTACACAGCGCCTCTTTGAAATGAAGGTTGGGGAACTGGTCTCGATCAGGGGACCCTACGGAATACCTTTTTCCAATGAGACCAGTCGCATCCTCATGGTAGGTGGAGGCTTTGCTACGCCACCGCTTCGATTTCAGGCAAAAATCCTAAGGGAAGCCGGGGTTGACTATCTGGTGAACATTAATGGGGCCCGAACTGAAGCAGATTTGTTGTATCGTGCAGATTTCGAAGAATTGAGTGATCGTTCTCTCATTGCCACAGACGATGGTTCTCTGGGTCGCAAGGGAACCAGTGTTGATGTGATGAAAAGTAGTCTGGAGGATGAAACTTTCGATAGGATATATATATCTGGACCGGAAAGAATGATGAAGGCTGCTGTACAGGTCGCACAAACATACGCAATCCCATTCGAAGTCAATCTCGAAAGATATATGAAATGCGGGGTGGGCATTTGTGGCTCCTGCGTTATGGATCCCCACGGATTCATACTATGCATGGAGGGGCCCGTTGTTGATTCTGAGACATTGGAGAAACTTGAAGAATTTGGTGTCTCTCATAGAGATAAAACGGGTAGAATTGTAGCACTCTAATTCAAACATTTGGAGCATTAATTTAGTGAACATTGAAAAAGAAAAATTAATCCTGGATCTGCACCGAATTGAGGCACTGAAATTTGGTGAATTCAAATTAAAGTCAGGCGCGACCTCTCCCTTTTACATCGATCTGAGAAGTATTATCTCCTACCCAGAGATCATAAAAAATATTGTAAAACTTCTAAAGGTCGAATTGGCTAATATGCAATTTGATGTCCTCACGGGTATACCCTACACGGCACTTCCCCTGGCTGCACAGCTTTCCTTAGAACTGGATACTCCCCTGGTGTATCAACGCAAAGAGGTGAAAGCTTATGGCACAGGGAAATTGATCGAGGGACACTTTAAGGAAGGACAGACCTGTCTCATCATTGATGATCTCATCACTACGGGTGAGAGCAAGTTTGAAGCTGCTGAAGCCATGGAAATGGCTGGGTTAAAGGTTAAAGATTTCGTTTGTCTCATTGACCGGAGTTATAATGGATCTGAGATCCTGGCCAGCAAGGGTTACAAGCTGACCTCCATCATCACAGTGGCAGATATGCTGGAAGTCTTGATGGTAAGTGGAAAAATGGACGCAAAACTGGCCGCGCAGGTTCAGGAATTTGTAAACAAACCTGTTGAGAAACCGCAACTCAATTTTGAGCAGCGATTGACAAAAACTACAGCACCACTGACAAAAAAATTGATGGAGACAATCTTAAGGAAAGAATCAAACCTGATCCTTTCCCTTGATGTGGAAGACACAAATACATTTTTCAAAGTTCTGGACCAAGTAGGTCCTGAAATATGTATGGTCAAAACTCATGTTGATATTATTAAGGATTTCCGTGGGGATTTTGTCCCTCGTTTGAAGGGCTTGGCCGAGCGACATGATTTCCTTATTTTTGAAGATCGTAAATTTGCAGATATTGGTAGTACGGTTCGCAAACAGTTCAGATCTGGGGTTCACAAGATCGCAGATTGGGCAGAATATGTTACGGTTCATATGATCGCCGGCGAGGCTATCCTGGATGGTCTTTTTGGTGACCTGGAATCGCCTAGAGCTGGTTTTCTACTGGCCCGCATGAGTGCCAAGGGTAATCTCATTTCAGAAACCTATACACGGCAAGTCATTGAAATTGGCAAGAATCGTAAAGAGTGTGTAGCGGGATATATCGGCCATGGTCAGGATGTTGAAGATATAAAAAGATTCAGAAATAAGATCCCACAGGACCAACTGCTGCTTATGCCGGGTGTGAACCTGGATACAGGGGGGGATGGACTGGGACAACAATATTTAACGGTTGAAGCCGCGATTGAAGGGGGTGCGGATGCCATTATCGTTGGACGGGGTATTATTGCCAGCGATGATCCTGCCTCCCAGGCAAGAAGATACCGTGATGCGGCCTGGAAAGCTTTTCAAACAAAGAATAAATAAAGGATCAGTGAATGAAAAACCTGGTTTCAATGCGCGATCTAGCTGCGAAAGATATTATCAAGTTGCTGGCCTTAGCCGAGAGTTTGGAAAAAGATCCAACGCAGATAGATCTTTCGAGACGAGTCATGGCTGCCATATTTTATGAAGCTTCCACACGGACACGCATGTCCTTTGAATCTGCCATGAAGCGATTGGGCGGGGAAGTGATCGGAATGCTGGGTACCAGTGGTACATCTGTTGAAAAAGGTGAAACACTTTCAGATACTGCTCGGATCATGGCACGCTACTCTGATATTATTGTTATGAGACATCCCCTAGAGGGTGCTGCCCGGTATGTTGCTGAGCAGGTGGATATCCCCGTAGTGAATGCCGGTGATGGAGCAAATCAGCATCCCACTCAATCCTTACTCGACCTGTATACGATCAAAAAGGCTCAGGGAAGTCTGGAAAATTTAAAATTAGCTCTTATTGGTGATTTGAAATATGGACGTACCGTGCATTCATTGGCATACGCTCTGGCTCCTTTTAATCCTGAGTTCTACTTTGTATCTCCCAAATCCCTTGGTATGCCCTCGCATATTCTCAATGATCTAAAAGAAATGGGTGTCAAGTTTCAGGAGAAGATCAAACTGGGCAAGATCGTGGATGAAGTTGACATCATGTATGTAACACGGATTCAACGAGAGCGCTTTCCAGATCGGGAGGAGTATGAAAAGGTTAAAAATGCCTACATCATTTCAGCGGATTTGCTAAAGGGAGCGAAGGATAACATGAAGGTTATGCATCCCTTACCACGCGTCAATGAGATCACTACTGACGTGGATACGACGAAATATGCCTATTACTTTGACCAGGCGGAGAATGGTGTCTACATGCGACAGGCGATTCTCAGCACGCTACTTGGGGAGGCAGAATAATGAAAGTCTTAAAAGTAGATCCAATCAAAAACGGTACTGTGATTGACCATATTCCTGCCGGACGAGTACAAAGAGTGCTGGCCATATTGAAGCCCAGGGCAAGTGACGTGGTTATGATGGGGATGAATTTTTCCAGCAAAGCCATGCGCAGGAAAGATATTATTAAAATTGAAGGACGCGAGCTTACTCAAAATGAGGTTAACAGCATCGCTCTCATCGCGCCGGATGCAAAAGTGAGTATCATCAGGAATTTTGCTGTAGCTCAAAAATCCAAGGTGGAAATTCCAGAATTGATAGAGGGTCTGGTTGCATGCTCAAACCCAAAGTGCATTACGAATGCTGAACCCATGCTTACGAGATTTAAATTGATCAATGCGAGTAAGCGGGAATTGGCATGTCAGTACTGTGAGCGTGTTTTTACAGCAGATGAGATGGACCATATTTAACTAAAAACAGGAGTGATTAATAAATTGGCAAAAATAGCAATAATTTTGGGAAGTGATAGCGATCTACCAGTCCTGGAAAAGGGTTTTAAGATCATTGAAAAATTAGATCTCGAAATGGAATTAAGGATTCTCTCGGCCCATCGTACCCATGAGGCTGTTTCAGAGTATATAGATAGTTTTGATGAGAGAGGGATCGATGTGATCATTGCCGGGGCAGGCAAAGCAGCTCATTTACCAGGCGTAATTGCTGCCCAGACCGTAAAACCTGTTATCGGTTTACCCATTAGGGCCAGTTTGGATGGCGTCGATGCTCTTTATTCCATCGTCCAGATGCCTGGTGGTATTCCCGTGGCGACCGTAGGTATTAATGCCAGTGACAATGCTGTCTTGTTAGCAGCCCAGATTTTGGCACTGAAATATCCCGAAATTGCAGTAAAACTGCAAGCTCATCGGGAAGAAATGAAGAATGCTGTGCTTGAAAAGGATCGCAAGATTCAGAAAAAATATAATAAGTAATCGTTTTCACTTTGCGAATTGTGAAATACTGATAAAGGAATAGAGACATGTCAGATAGTAATCATACAGTAAAATTCGATAGGGCAAATCCATACTATGATGGCTCCGTCCAGAAGCTGTATTCAGTTATTGATGATCCAGGATTATTAGTGAGTGAAACTAGTATGGGTGGGTCAGTCTTTGATGTGGGTACGATTTTTTCCATAAACGGCAGCGACACCGTGCGAGCCGGCTTTCGCCATTTGGTATACCAGTCACTCATGGATGTGGATGAATGGGTTGATATGGAGTCCTACATCAAAGCGCGTTGGGGTGAGGATTATTTTCAGAAAAACATCCTCATACAGGAAACACTGGAGAAAATTAAGTCTACCGGTCTTAAAACCCATCATCAGGGGATGATTGGTGGTGATGATAGAAAATTGTATGCAAACTCCTTTCCTCTGGAGCTTAGCAATCTGACATTGATCAAGAAATACAATATTTACAAACCAGAACCTGTCACATTCATGCAATCACATATTTTTGACTATGAAAAGTATTACGGAAATGATCAATTCGTCATTCCTCTTGAGCAGATCGTTCGGTTTGGGGTGACCAGTGGATCTTCAATCCTCAGAAAGTATAAAGCTTTAAGTGATTCTGGCAAAAAGGCGTATCTGCGAGAGCTGGGTGTCTCCAATGAACTGCTACCCTGGCAGACTTTTGAAGCACCCCTCATCGACCTGACCACAAAGTATGAGCCAGAGGATCGAAATATTTCCAGGCAGGAAGCGCTGCTAGTCTCGGGTATTGGTGGTAAATTGTTCACGGAATCGCTTGTCCTGGCCATACTGGCTTCATTCATGGTTCACAGAGTATTCGACCGGATGGGATTGAACCTTTGGGACCTAAAATGGGAGATTGCCAAGGATGGGCAGGATCTTGTTTTTGTAGATACTCTTGATACAGACTCAGTTCGGGCAACGTTGACCAGCAAGGTTGGGGATCATAACTATATCGTAAATTTCAACAAGCAGTCAATGAGAGACTATTATATCCTGGTTCACGATGACTGGTATGAAGCTGTCAACAAGACCAAGAAAGAGGCTGCTCAAACGGGTGAAAATTTCACAGATATCCTCAGATCTGGCCAGGCAAAGGGTCTATATCCGGAAACACCAACTGTGGACGATGCATTCATGAAAATTCAGGAAGATAAATATCTTATGATCAAAAAGTTTCTCACCCAAAAGGGACATGGCGAGGAAAAGAAGCAAGAGGTTGCTGATATCGCAAGACGTGAGGTTGACTACTTCCTGAACTCTAAAAACAGTGCATTGTACAAAAAACTTAATGCAATTGACTAAAAGCGAGATTGTACACCAGACTTATTTCAGATTTATGAATGAATATTCGATCTGGAACCAAACAATGAAGGGTGATAATTAATAATGCTTAAAGCAATCGTAACTGTCATGTTGAAAAAGGGCATCTTCGATCCACAGGGTCGTGCCGTACACAATGGTCTCGAATCAATTGGATTTGAGAATCTTAAAAGTGTGCGCGTGGGTAAACAGATCGAAATTGAACTCAATCTCAATGATAAATCCCTGGCAGAAACTAAAGTCCATGAAATGTGTGACAAAATGTTGGCCAATCCTGTTGTGGAATCCTATAGCTTCGATATTAAGGAAGTCTGATGAAGTGGGGCGTACTATTATTCCCTGGCTCTAATTGCGCTGAGGATTGCTTCCATGTTGTTGATCAGGTATTGGGAGAGCCAGTTAGCTATTTGTGGCACAAGGACACAGATATCGGTGATGTTGATGCCATCATCTTACCAGGTGGATTCTCTTATGGAGATCACTTGCGTCCAGGAGCTATTGCACATCTTTCTCCTGCCATGACTGCGGTCAAGGCATTTGCAGATAAAGGTGGACTAGTGATCGGAATCTGTAATGGATTTCAAATCTTGACAGAAGCCAGAATGTTACCTGGTAGTCTGCTTCAAAACAGGGGCTTAAAATTCCTATGTCAGGACCAGACATTGAAGGTGGTGAATACAAATACAGCTTTTACCAGCGAGTATGACCCAGATGAGGTCTTTATTTGTCCCATTGCCCATAATGAGGGCAACTACTATGCAAAACCAGAGACGATTGCTGAGATGGAAGAAAATGGACAAATTCTCTTCCGTTATAGTGATGCTGAAGGTCTGGTAAGTGATGAGACCAATCCTAATGGTTCTATCAATAATATTGCGGGAATCATCAACCGTACCGGAAATGTTGTGGGCATGATGCCTCACCCTGAACGAAGCGCCGATAGTGTTCTTGGCCTTAGTGAAGGCAAAAAAGTTTTTGTTTCAATGATTAAGCACATTGAAGCAATGAATAGCTAGGATTGATCAAGTGACTGAAAAGAAGGCTGGCATGGTAGAGAAATTATGGCGTAAGGCAGGTTTAACAGACCCTGAATACGAATTATTGACCAAACACATGAAGCGTGAACCCAATGTGGTTGAGCTGGCACTTTACGCCCAGATGTGGTCCGAGCATTGTGGTTATACGCATACACGACCCTTATTTAAGCATTTTCTGACGACGGGGACCAGAATTGTCCAGGGACCTGGAGAAAATGCTGGAATTGTTGATATTGATGATGATGAAGTGATCACATTTAAGCTGGAAAGTCACAATCATCCCTCAGCTATTGCTCCATTCCAGGGTGCCGCGACTGGTGTCGGCGGAATCATTCGTGATATTCTTGCTATGGGTGCCTATCCCATCGCCTCATTGAATTCACTCCATTTTGGACATCCTGGGGAAAAAGGGCACACACGCTGGTTGATCTCCGAGGTCGTCCATGGAATAGGTGAATACGGAAACTGTGTCGGTGTACCCACGGTTGGGGGAGAGCTAAGATTCTCCGACGCCTACAAGGGCAACCCACTCGTGAATGCCATGTGTGTAGGCTTTATGAAAAAGTCAGAGATCAAAAAAGCCATTGCCACAGGTGTGGGAAATAGTCTGATGATTGTTGGAAATCTCACCGGTCGCGATGGTATGGGTGGCGCCAGCTTTGCATCAAAAGACCTGGAAGAAGAGAATGATGAGGATCGAGGTGCCATTCAGGTAGGCGATCCCTTTATGGAAAAATTGCTTATTGAAGCATGTCTAGAGGTCTTTGCTGAGGATTATGTGGTGGGTGTGCAGGATATGGGAGCTGCCGGAATTCTTTCATCTTCAGTCGAGACAGCTAGTAAAGCAGGAAACGGTGTTGAAATTGATGTAGCACTTGTTCCAAAACGCGAAGAGGCCATGCGGCCTGAGGAAGTGATGATCTCCGAATCACAGGAGCGCATGTTGCTTATTGTGAAGAAGGGTATGGAAGAAAAGGTAAATAAGATCTTCCATAAATGGGATCTCCATGCTGTTGTGATTGGTCACGTTACCAACGACGGTATGTATCGTGTTCTGGAAGCTGGAAAAACTGTGGGTGAAGTCCCGGTATGGTCACTCATGGATGCTCCCACCTATGTCTTGAAGGGTGAAGAGCCTGCTCATCTTGCTGAGACCAGGAAATTTAAGAATGAGGATGTAGCGGTACCTGCAGACCTGAATGATGTATTACTCAAACTGCTGGCTTCTCCAAATATTTGCAGCAAAACCTGGGTCTATCGCCAATATGATCATCGGGTTCAGATGAATACGGTGGTAAAACCAGGGTCTGATGCGGCTATCGTCCGCATCAAAGGCAGGGACAAGGGTATTGGGCTCACCATGGATTCCAATGGGAGATATTGCTATCTCAACCCCCGACGTGGAGCAATGAGTATAGTGGCAGAGTCTGCCAGGAACCAGGTAGTCTCTGGTGCTGAGCCCATTGCAATTACAGATGGCTTAAATTTTGGGAATCCTGAACGACCAGATGTTTATTATCAATTGGAAGAGTCCATCATTGGCTTGAGTGAAGCTTGCCGAGCTTTGAATACACCTGTTATTGGTGGAAATGCCAGTTTATACAATCAAACTCCTGAATTTGGATCCATTTATCCCACTCCAATCATTGGGATGACCGGTCTTGTTAAATCTTTGGCTCATGTGACTACCATGGAATTTAAAAAGGCAGGTGATTATATCGTCCTCTTAGGTGAAACAAAGGATGAAATAGGTGCTTCAGAGTATCTCGATCGCATTCATGGCCTGGTCAGTGGTGATGTACCTGAGCTAGATCTGGACCATGAAGCAAAATCCCAGAAGTATGTCCTGGATATCATCAGAAAAGGTTTGGTTGAGAGTGCTCACGATGTTGGTGATGGCGGATTTGCTGTGGCTTTAGCAGAATCCTGCATCCAGGGCAATTTTGGCGCAGAGGTTACTCTAGATGTTGATCTTAGGTCTGATTCGCTTCTCTTTGGTGAGAGTCAAACCAGGTTTATTCTATCAATCTCGGAAAAGAATATTGATTCTGTAATCGATCTGGCAGGAAAACAGGGTATCGAAGCTGCTGTTATTGGTCGAGTGACAGATAAGGCACAATTGCTTATTAACAATAACAATGAAGCACTGGTCGATATTGGTCTTACGGATTGCGCCCATGCCTTCAGCACAGCATTTGACAAAATGATGAAGACAGACGCTTGATCATGTTTGATAAATTAAATGAAGAATGCGGTGTCTTTGGTGTATACAACACGAAAGCAGAAGATACATCCCAACTCATTTACTATGGACTCTTTGCGCTTCAGCATCGCGGACAGGAAAGTGCCGGAATTGCTGTAAGCGATGGAGAACAGGTAAACTATTATAAAGATGAGGGGCTGGTACAGGAGGTCTTTGATCCTAAACTTCTCAATTTCCTCAGTGGTATTCATGGCATTGGTCATGTTAGATACAGCACCACGGGTGGAACCACCTATGAAAATGCTCAACCCGTTGTTATTGTCAGTTCTGTCGTAGGACAGATGGCTCTGGCGCACAATGGAAATCTGGTCAATACTAAAGAACTTATGACTGATTTGGAATCGCAGGGTGCAACCTTCCAATCCAGTACAGATTCTGAAACCATTCTCAAGCTGGTCGCTAAAAATGCGATTGAAACCGGCGATGTAGCTGAGGCGATCAGAATGACCATGGGGGTGATCAAGGGTGGATATTCCATATTGATCCTTACACCGGATAAATTATATGCCTTCCGGGATCCCATGGGATTGCGTCCCCTTGTCATGGGAAAATTAGATGATTCGTATGTATTCGCGTCTGAAAGCTGTGCTATTGACTCTATCAAAGCTGATATCATTCGAGATGTCAAGCCCGGTGAGATTATTTCCGTGGACCGAGATGGGATACATTCGGAACAGGTTCCGACAAACGGTACTCACATCTGCTCCTTTGAGTTTGTGTATTTTGCGCGAACGGATTCAGTAATCGACAATTTGAATGTCTATGAGGCTCGTGTAAACATGGGCAAACGTCTTTTCGCTGAAACGGGGAGAATGGCTGACATCGTCATTGATATCCCTGATTCAGGTACTTCTGCTGCTTTAGGCTATTCGGAGGCATCTGGGATCCCCTTTAGCAAAGGGTTCTATCGGAATGCCTACATAGGGAGAACATTCATCAGTCCCAAGCAGGATATGCGGGAAATCGGAGTGAATTTTAAACTTTCCCCCATTCGCCGGAATGTGGAAGGTAAAAGCGTGATCATGATCGATGATTCAATCGTGAGGGGCACGACAATTACAAGAATTGTGAAATCCCTTCGGAGAGCTGGGGCAAAAGAGGTGCATGTGATGATCACGAGCCCTCCAGTAAAATACAGCTGCTTCTATGGCATTGATACACCCACGCGGAGTCAATTGATCGCTGCCCGAAAACCAGTGGAAGACATTGCCATAGAAATTGGTGCGGATAGTCTTTCTTATCTTTCCCATGATGGTTTGGATGCCAGCCTGGCGGATGCCAGTTTAGGAATCTGCAAAGCCTGTTTTGATGGAATATATCCTGTACCCATTGAGGATGTGAAATGAGTATCAATTACAAAGATGCCGGTGTAGATATTGAAAAAGGCTATGAGGCCGTTCAGAAAATAAAAAAAGATGTCGAATCTACCCACGGTCCTGAGGTATTGGGAAGTCTGGGGGGATTCAGTGGATTATTTGCACCGGATATTTCTGGAATGACTCAACCCATTCTAGTCTCAGGAACTGACGGTGTGGGTACCAAGCTGAAATTGGCATTTGCTCTGGACATACACGATTCTATTGGGATCGACTGTGTGGCGATGTGCGTGAATGATGTCATATGCACTGGGGCCAGGCCATTATTCTTTCTTGACTATATCGCGACAGGTAATTTGAAACCAAACCAGGTACAGGGAATTGTATCTGGGATCGCTGAGGGCTGTCGGCAGAGTGACGCGGCCCTGGTGGGTGGTGAAACAGCAGAGATGCCTGGATTTTATGCCAAAGGAGAATATGACGTGGCGGGTTTCACTGTGGGACTCGTGGATCGTCCAAATCTCATTGATGGATCAGCAGTAAGGGCTGGAGATGCCATCATTGGACTTCCGTCAAGCGGAGTTCATTCCAACGGCTTCTCACTGATCAGGAAATTATTCCCTGAAGAGAGATGGAATGAAACCTTTGGTTCGCAAACGCTAGGTGAGACCCTATTAACACCGACCAAGATCTATGTGAAACCAATTTTAGATTTATTAAAAAAATTCTCTGTCAACGGAATTGCTCATATCACGGGTGGTGGATTCATTGAAAATATTCCTCGCGCTTTTCCTGATACATTTAAGGCAATTATCAAGAAGAATAGCTGGCCAGGTCAGGATATATTCACTCTGATCCAATCCACAGCTCAATTGGATGATGAATCCATGTTCAATACTTTCAACATGGGGATCGGTATGGTGCTCATTGTGTCTCAGGGAACTTTACAGGGTGTTATGGATGAACTAAACTCAAGTGGTTCGCCAGCCTACAGTCTGGGAATAATCGAAGATCGCCATGAAGGCGAGGAAGGTTTATGCTTCGTATAGGTGTTCTGGTTTCCGGGGGTGGTACCAATCTTCAGGCAATTCTGAATGCCTTGGAAGATGGAACCATACCGAATTCTAAAGTAGCTGTGGTAATTTCGAGTTCGAAAAAAGCCTTTGCTCTTGAACGTGCTGGAAAAGCAGGTATTCCAACGGAATTAGTTATCCGTAAGAATCACAAGAGTCTTGAGGCATTCGATCTGGCATTGTCAGACACTTTAAGATCATACGAGGTGGATATTGTCCTTCTGGCAGGATTTATGTCCATCCTGGGTCCAAAATTCTTCAAGCATTTCGAAAATCGTGTTATGAATATTCATCCAGCTCTGATTCCGGCATTTTCCGGTCCTGGTTATTATGGACTCAAAGTTCACCAGGCCATTCTGGAGTATGGGTGTAAAGTGACAGGTGCCAGCGTCCATTTTGTGACTCCGGAAGTGGATGCAGGACCACTCATTTTACAGAAAGCCGTTCAGATCAAGCCAGGGGACACCCCTGAGATTCTTCAGAAAAGAGTCATGGAGGAGGCTGAATGGCAGATCTATCCGGAGGCAGTACGGCTTTTCGCACTTGGGAAGATCAGCGTTCAGGGCCGACAAGTAATTATAGATCAATAATCTTAATATATTTGGGAGTGTTTAATGAAGCGGGCATTAATCAGTGTTTCTGACAAAAGCGGGATTGTAGAACTAGCACAGGTCCTTCATCAAGAGGGTGTGGAGATTATTTCTACTGGTGGAACGGCTAAGTTATTGACTGATAACGATATACCAGTGATCGGCATTAGCGAAATTACCGGTTTTCCTGAATGCTTGGGTGGACGGGTCAAGACCTTGCAGCCCAAGATCCATGGCGGAATTCTGGCGAATCGGAAGATAGAAGATCACATGAAGGAAGCTGAAGAACTGGGTATTCCCATGATTGATCTGGTGGTTGTCAATCTCTACCCATTTAAAGCTACTATATTGAAACCTGGTGTTACGATGGCTGATGCGATAGAGAATATAGACATCGGCGGTGTGACTCTCATTCGAGCAGCGGGAAAAAATTCAGATTCAGTTCTGCTGCTCACCGATCCCACAGACTATCCAAGCTACATTGAGTTGAGTAAAAAGAACTGGATTGATGATTCATTTCGCAAGAAAATGGCGTTGAAAGGCTTCAGGCATACTGCACAGTATGATACACTCATCAGCCATTATCTCGCTAAAGAATTGGGCGACAATGACTTACCCGATCAACTGTCCCTTACTTATGAAAAGCAACAGAGTTTGCGCTACGGTGAAAACCCACATCAATCCGCTGCATTTTATCGGGAGATATCGCTCCTTGATGGTCGTTTGAGTGGTGCAGAACAACTACATGGGAAAGAACTTTCCTACAATAATATCGCTGATGCTTCTGCTGCCATAGAAATGATCAGGGAATTCACCGAGCCAACTGTGGTTGCATTGAAGCACGCCAATCCCTGCGGCGTGGGGACCGGTGAGAATATTGGTGCAGCTTACCAAAGAGCATATAAAGCTGACCCAGTCTCCATTTTTGGTGGAATTGTGGTATCCAATGGAGAAATCAATAGTTCCACAGCGGAGGAAATGAATAAAATATTTCTGGAGATCATAATTGCTCCGTCCTTCAGTGAAGAAGCCCTGACCATATTGAAAAAGAAGAAAAATCTACGTCTGCTCCGCATAAGCAATATTAGCAAGCCTACCAGCTCTGAACCTTATTTTCATAAAAAAGTTGATGGCGGTTTGTTGATTCAGGAAGCCGATCTGCACAAGATCGACGAGGAGACCTTCAAAGTGGTTACTGAGGCACAACCATCAGATAGAGAATGGGCTGACCTTAATCTGGCCTGGCGGGTCGTTAAACATGCAAAGTCTAACGCAATTGTTGTTGTGAAGGATGGTGCCACCCAGGGAGTGGGAGCGGGCCAAACCAGTCGTATATGGGCTGTTGACAATGCCCTCGACCGGAGTAAATCATCTACGGAAGGATCGGTCCTGGCATCTGATGCCTTCTTTCCATTTTCTGATTCAGTCGAAAAAGCACATGCAGCAGGCGTAACGGCCATCATCCAGCCAGGTGGCTCTGTCCGAGATCAAGATTCCATCGATGTCTGTAATCAACATGGAATATCCATGGTGTTCACGGGAATGAGACATTTCAAGCATTGATATTTGCCATATTGTAAGCTAGCAGACATTTGGGTTTCATTTTGTATTGGATGCGATGCCAAGAACACCAATATTGTCATGAATCAACAATCTGAGCAAAGCTTGCTCGGCAAACTTCTGAGGGAGAATTCTATGAAAAAACTTGCTTTACTAATGATAATGGTCAGTCTACTTGTCTGGACTTGTAGTTCTAGGACCGAGCACCCTGGCGCTTCCGCTCAAAGCTGTAATACCGAGACGTGTGTCAATCCAGAACACAAGCATGCAGCAAAAGGTGACGGTCAGGAGCATGGTGGCCAGGAACACGCTGGTCAAGAACATGCTGGTCAGGAACATGGCGGACAAGAGCATGACGGAGAAGAGCATGCAGGAGCGGTGGCTCAAACCTATACTGCTGCTGAGATCAAAGGCGCAATGAATGCCCATATCACCCTGCGTGAAGAGGAAGGCATTTTTAAGATCAGTGATGAAAAGACGGGTGAAGAATTAAATTTGAGATTTGTAAAAATTCATGATCCAGTGCGTAAAATTGAAGGTAAGGGATATTTTGCCTGTACCGATTTTGAGGTTGTTGGCGAGCCCGGAAAACTATATGACCTGGATTTTTGGTTGAACCCGGAAGATGGTGTTCTCAAAGTAACTGAAGAGAAGATTCACAAAAATCCGGTTAAAACTGAAGCGGGTTGGGAAAAGCAAGCGCGCTATACTTTTATCAACGACAATCCGGTTGAAATTAAGTAAGGTCCGCTAAAAAAGATGAAAAGCTTCTTGTCCAAACTTTTGTTACTCACATCTCTGCTATTTTTGTCTCTGCTCGTTGCATGTGCCTGTCCTTTTAAGGCCCCAACTTTTAATGAGCAATTGGACAAGCAGACAAGTGAGGGAGCACGTCAATTTTTATTTACTTATTCTGTCCATATTCATCCAAACGAGGAAGAACTGGATGTATTTCTACCCATTGCTCAGAGCAATTGGCAGCAGGACATATTAAGTATGGAAATTGAATCCCCCATTGAGGGGAAGATCAGGCAAGAAGCTCTTTATGGAAATAAATTCTGGCATGCAAATTTGCCCAAGGGAACATCAGATACTTTGAATATCAGTATTCACTATGAGGTGAGTCGACCCACAAATTCTACAGATTACCGAAAGACCATTGATATTCCTGAGCTGAGTAAGAGGGAGAAGGAACTCTATCTTACCGCCAACTCCCGTGTGCCAGTTGCCGGTGATCTGGTGGACAGCATACGAACAATACTACCCACAGCAGAACGTAGTTCATTTGCCAGAGCACGATCCATCTACGACTATGTGGTGGGCAATATGGATTACAAAAAAGTAGGGACCGGTTGGGGTAATGGAGATACCTATTGGGCCTGTAGTGAGAAATATGGGAATTGTACAGATTTCCATGCCCTTTTTATTTCATTGGCTCGAGCAGAAGAGATTCCATCACGTTTTGAGATCGGATTTCCAGTTCCCACAGATAGGGAGTCTGGAACCATTGGGGGGTACCATTGCTGGGTTAATTTCTATTTACCCGAAACCGGCTGGTTTCCCGTAGATGCCTCGGAAGCGAAGAAGGACCTTAGCAAACAGGATCTACTTTTCGGTACGCAGCCTCCTGATCGTATTCAGTTTACCATCGGTCGTGATCTGGAACTCGGTGAAGGACATAAGAGTGGCCCACTAAATTATTTCATATATCCCCACATTGAGCAGGACGGTAAGATCTATTCTGCATATTCACGTTCGTTCGAATTTAAAAAAATATCTTAGTCACTGTTTCTGACCTGCTGATAATTTAGGGAACCAAATATTCCCGTGGTGAAATTTTGTAACAAAGTGACACAATCAAGTGCGATTAGCATTGGATTCCAATATATAATTTTGATATTGTAAAGAATGCAGGAAGCATTCAATTGACATAAAATATTATGGGAGAATAATTGTGAAAAAGTTACTAGGTGTACTCATCATTGCGATGTTTGTACTGTCAAGCTGTGCGACTAAAGAGGTCGTTGTAGTAAAAGAAGAAATGGCTAAACCAGCGATGTCAGCTGACGCTGATAAATCAGCAGATTGCAAAAGCATGGCAAAAGAACATGTCTGCTCTGATTCATGTATGGCCGAGTGGAAAGCCGCACATATGGCAAAAATGGGTGCAGATCACGTATGTACGGAAGCCTGTGATCATTCCAAAGAGATGATGGCAATGGCGCACGTCTGTTCAGAAGAATGTTCAGCTGAGTGCAAAACTGTACATATGGCAAAGATGGGTGCAGATCATGTGTGTACCGAAGCCTGTGCTGAAGAGTGTGCAGCGAAGAAGGCAGAATGTGCAGCGAAGAAGGCAGAATGTGCCAAAGGTGAAAAAGCCGAAGATATGGAAGTAAAAGATGAGGGAAAAGAATAGTTTTCCACAAATTCTTATCCATCTGTATTTTTTTTGGGAGGGCAATATATTGCCCTCCTTTTTTTTATCTGACTTTTCCACAGGAATATCCTGATTAAATTTAGCAAATTGATTTTAACATTACTTGGGGCGCAAAGATGAAAGTATTGGTTGTTGGGAGTGGCGGTCGCGAGCATACCCTGGTTTGGAAATTGACCCAGAGTCATAAAGTTTCTGAAATCTTTTGTGCACCTGGCAATGCAGGAACAGCTAGCTTAGCCACAAATCTACCAATATCTGATACTGATATTGATGCGCTCCTGGCCTTCGCAAAGGAAAAACGGATAGATATGACGGTGGTTGGCCCTGAGGTTCCTCTTGTAAATGGGATTGTTGACAGGTTCGAAGCCGCCGGTTTACGAATATTTGGACCAAATGCCGGAGCTGCTATTTTAGAAGGCAGCAAGGTTTTCACGAAGGACCTCCTCGCTAAGTACCACATCCCCACAGCTACATATCAGCAATTCTCGAAACCGGCGGATGCTCTGGAATTCCTTGAATCCAATACGCAGTACCCCATTGTTGTGAAAGCAGATGGCCTGGCAGCGGGCAAGGGTGTCCTCATTTCACTCTCCAAAGAGGAAGCCCAGCGGGGTGTGCGGGAGATGATGGAGGATAAGGTGTTTGGTGAGGCTGGAAATGAGATCATCATTGAAGAATTTATGCAGGGACCTGAACTCTCCATGCTGTGTTTTGTTGACTATCATACAGTGGTTCCCATGGTCTCGGCAAAAGATTATAAACGCATCGGTGAAGGGGATACAGGCTTGAATACTGGAGGGATGGGAGCGATTTCACCCAATCCCCTCTATGATGAAGCATTGGAAAATTATTGTCTCGAAAGCATCATTAAGCCCACCCTTGATGGCATGCGCCAAGAGGGCAGACCTTTTAAAGGAATTCTCTACTGTGGCATTATGATTACCCGTGAAGGACCGAAGGTTCTGGAATATAATGTTCGTTTTGGAGATCCTGAGACTCAAGTTATTCTACCTCGACTGCATTCAGACCTGTATGAAATATTCGATGCAATCATTGATGATCGACTCTCTGAAATGAAAATAGCATGGAATTCAGAGGCCTGTGCGACAGTGGTCCTGGCATCTGCCGGATATCCAGAATCCTATCCCAAAGGAAAGCCAATATCGGGCTTGGAGAGAGTCAAGGATTCACAGGTATTTCACGCGGGGACAAGAAGCGAGGGAGATGAGATAGTCACCAGCGGGGGGCGTGTTCTTGCCGTAACATCCAAAGCGGATACGGTCAAAGCAGCTTTGGACACCTCGTATGAAAGTTTGGCTTTCATTGATTTCGAAGGTAAAACATTTCGTAAAGATATAGGGAGTTAACGGTGATCAAGCATGTGGTAGCCTGGGATTTCAAGGAAGCTGGAAAACAAGAAAATATTCAGAAACTTAAAGGATTGCTGGAGAAATTACCGGCACTTATCCCTGAGATCAAATCTTATGAAATAGGTGTGAATATTAAGGATTCTGAAATTGCAAAAGACATGGTATTGATCTTTGCCTTTGCAGATGAAGCATCACTGCAGCGTTATTCTGATCATCCTGAGCACCAGCGTGTGGTTGCGGAATTGCGCAAAGTTTCCCAAAAAACTGTCGTGGTTGATTTCGAAGTAGCTTAAACCCAACAAAAATCAACCAGTTTCCAGACAATTAGAGGCAGGGCTATACTGGTTTCCACAATCAGCTATGGCTTAAGAACCTGTTTGACTCACTACCTGTCTCGGCATAGCTGAAAGCGACGCCGGATGTTCGTTGAAAACAGCTTATGCAATTTCAAGCTGCTGCGGATTAGTCGTTTAATAGTTTAGTTACTTCCTCAAGTGCCAAATCACAGATCTCCATCGTCTTACCCTTAACGTAGGTATCAATGGTTTCAGCTTTGATACCGGCATCAGTCATCATAGAGACCATTTCAGCATAGCTCATGCGTTTTCCACGGGTTTGCTTCTTGAGATGATCATATCCATCCGAAGCACCCTGATCGCGTTCTACCAGCTGAATGAGCTCTGAAAAGAATTGTCCATTGGTGGCCATGTCCTCATCCATCTTCTTGGTATTGATGAGGATGTCGTTAGTCCCGCGTTTGGCGTATTTCAAGGCCAAAATAATGTGACCAAAGGCAGTACCAATGTTCCGCTTCACGGTGGAATCTGTCAAGTCCCTTTGAAGTCTGGTTTTCATGAATTTCTGGCTGAAAAAGGTTAGGAGACTCTCAGCTATTTGTGCATTTCCCTCAGAGTTTTCGAATTTAATGGGGTTGATCTTATGAGGCATGGTTGAAGAACCAATGGAATCAGCATCAGCTTTCTGGAATAGGTAGCCCAACATGAAGTAGGTCCAGATATTCTGATCGTAATCGATGACAAGACCGCTAAGGCGTTTCACTGAATCGAGCATGGTGGCATAGGTGTCACCCGGCATGATCTGCAGACTGAACAGGGTATGTTCCAGACCTAATTGTTCCACAACATCCCTGGTGACCTGAAACCAGTCAACCTCTGGGTAAGTGCCCACAAAAGCATTGAGATTCCCGGTAGCGCCCATGATCTTACCCTGAATATTCATGGATTGGAGCTCTGCATACATATTTGCAAATCTGACAGCATAAAGAGCCAGTTCTTTTCCCATTGAGGTAGGCGTTGCTACCTCACCATGGGTTCTTCCGATCATCCTGGTATCTCGTCCAGCCTTCGCCTGGCTGACCAATGCTTCAATAAATTCTTTTAAGTGAATTAGCAAGTTATCGCGGGAGCCTTTGATCATTAGACCATGGGCAAGATTGTTGACATCTTCTGAGGTCAAGCCAAAATGGACATAGGGTCGCAATTTATCAGGAAGCTGAACCTTAATAAACTCAATGACTGCAGCAACATCATGTTTGGTATGACTCTCGATTTCCTTGACGTACTCTAAATCCTTTGCAGCCAGTTTTGTATAGATAGACATATAGCTATCCTGCCACCAGTCTGCTCGATTCGTAGCCTGGAGAAATGCTTTCAGGTAGACCAACTCAACGTGAATTCGCTCGCTGATCAGTCGACTCTCAGAAAACATCTCCTGTACATTGCGGACATCTTCGGCATAGCGACCATCTAAAGGTGATAGATTGTATAGATTCTCAGAAGACAATGGTTTCATTCCTTTCGGGTCCATGGGAAAGAATAGTGATGGGTATCTCCACGAAATCTTCAATAAATTTGATATACTCCTGAATACTGGTGGGGAGCTGGTCCTTACTGGCATTCCTGAGCGCCAACCATTCTTCTTTACTGAGCTCAGTAATTGCTGGGACATCAGTATATACGGGTTCAACCTGGGCCAGCGTGGGTGCATCAGCAGGAAAATAGTCGATCTCTTTGCCATTGATCTTATATGCCGTACAGACCTTGATGCCTGAAACCAGTGCCAGTGTATCGATCTTGGTCATGGCCAATTCCTGAATACCGGAGATACGAATGGCATATCGAAGGGCATACAGATCCAAATGCCCTACACGGCGGGGGCGGCCTGTGGTAGCACCATATTCATGACCGGCTTCACGCAAATTAGTTGCTGCTTCGCCTTCAAGCTCAGTCGGGAAGGGGCCTTCGCCAACACGGGTCGTATAAGCCTTGGTAATACCAAGTATTCTGATGGGCACACCGGGAATGGCACCCCCACCTACAAAAGCAGCAGCAGCCAAGGTTGAACTCGATGTGACAAAAGGATAGGTCCCATAATTTAGATCGAGTAAGGTTCCCTGAGCGCCCTCAAACAAGACAGCTTGCGCTGAATTACTGGCGATACGCACCAGGTCCTCTGTATCAGTGACATAGGGTTTAAACTTTTCACCAAATCCGGCATATTCAACAGCCACTGAGTTACAATAAACCTTATAATCATCTTCGCTATAGATACCCTCAAGAACCAACATATCCTTGACGTCCTTGAGAGCTGTTTTGATTCTGGCTTCTGCATCATCAGCAATGATATCGAGTACTCTCAAGTTGATGCGGGAGGCTTTTTGGGAATAAGTCGGTCCAATACCCCGACCTGTTGTCCCGATCTTGCCACCTTCTTTGGCATCGATGAGTTGATGATGGGGGAAAATGATATGAGCACGAGCACTTATCTTTAATTTTGGACTGTGGCCGCTTGAAGTGAAGGACTCGATCTCGTCAAGGAGATCTTTTGGGTTGATCACCACACCCGTGCCGAGAATACAGGTCTTATTATGCAACATGCCTGAGGGCATATAGTGAAATTTGTAGGTTTCCCCATTGTGCATGACTGTGTGACCGGCATTGCCTCCACCGTTAAACCGAACGACAAGATCAGATTGTTCCGCAAGGACATCTACGAGCTTGCCTTTGCCCTCATCACCCCATTGGGCGCCAACTACGATGGTGTTTTTCATGAATTCTCCTGCAAGGTGCGTTGCTTCAGATAAATTATCATTAATCTAGACAAAATCAGCCCCATAATTTGGTGCTTCCTTGGTGACCTGTACATCGTGAGGATGGCTCTCTTTTAAACCCGCTCCACTGATCTTTACAAATTTTGACTTACCGCGCATGGATTTAATGTCGGGAGTTCCACAATACCCCATACCGGCTCGCAATCCACCGATAAGCTGATAAACCACATCTTTGATGGCTCCGCGATAGGGTACGCGACCTTCGATTCCTTCAGGAACCAGTTTTTGGGTGGTGTCCTGGAAATAGCGATCCGCACTGCCTGAATTCATGGCAGAAATTGATCCCATCCCGCGATAGACCTTATAGGCTCTACCTTGGTAGAACTCTTTTTCTCCGGGACTCTCATCAGTTCCAGCCAGAAGTCCACCGATCATAATCACGGAAGCACCTGCGGCGATAGCTTTTGGTATATCTCCAGAAAACTTGACACCACCATCTGAAATGATGGGAATGCCATGCTTATCTGCTTCCTCAGCACAATCTGAAATAGCACTGATCTGGGGCATCCCCACACCTGCTACAATTCTGGTGGTACAAATAGATCCGGGTCCGATTCCCACCTTTATGGCATCAGCACCAGCGTCAATCAGGGCTCTGGTGGCTTCGCCTGTGGCAACATTTCCGGCAATTATCTGAACATCGGGATGTTTTGATTTGATGGTCCGAACAATTTTTGTCACGTTAATCGAATGACCATGAGCGGTATCAACAACGATGACATCCACTCCCGATTGAATGAGGCGTTCGACGCGCTCTAGCGACTCCACTCTTGCACCAACAGCCGCTCCAACCAGAAGTCGTCCACTGGCATCTGTAGCCGAATTAGGATATTCAACTGCTTTCTCAATGTCCTTAATGGTGATTAAGCCTTTGAGGTTATTATCTTTATCAATGAGAGGGAGTTTTTCGATCTTGTACTGTTTCATGAGTGCGCCAGCTTCGACCAGGGTCGTTGACTCATGACCTGTGATGAGATTTTCTTTGGTCATGGCATCGTCAATAAGCCGACCAAAATCTTGTTCGAAGCGAATATCACGGTTGGTAATGATTCCCAGGAGTTTTTCATCGACAATTACTGGAACGCCTGAGATGTGATATCGAGCCATAAGATCTGCGGCATCACCCACTGTGTGTTGCGGCGTGAGCGAGAAAGGATCTGTGATCACACCATGCTGAGACCTTTTGACCTTATCGACCTCGAGAGCTTGCTCTTCAGGGGTGAAATTTTTATGAATGATTCCAATTCCGCCAACTCTAGCCATGGCAATAGCCATACGTGACTCCGTCACAGTGTCCATTGATGCTGACATGAGCGGAATCTTAAGCCTGATCGATTTTGTCAGTTGGGTGGATACATCCACTTGATGGGGGAGGACGTCTGATTGTGCAGGAATCAGAAGCACATCATCGAAAGTTATTGCTTCCCAGGTCTTATATTTTTGCATGGTGAACCTCTAAGTGCTTTATTTTTGTCTCAATAATATGTTAATGACTTTGGCGACCATCATATGCCCAGACGTCGTTGTGGTAAGTGTATTTCAGGTTGTGGGCAGGTTGGATGGTGAGCATTCATCTTGCAACGCAAAGTAAACGCTCGCGTGCCCCATGCAAAAGGAATCAGAGAAACCCGGCAATAATTATCAGTCCCTCCCTGAGCATGAATTGGTTTTGGCCAAAATTACCCTAGATTCCTCCATGGGATATCCCAAAAAGCCACTAGCTATATACCTGCATGTGCCATTCTGTAAGGCAAAATGCACGTATTGTGATTTTTATTCTATCGTGGGTAAGGAGCGGGAGATTCCCCTATACATGGAAAAAATGCTTAAGGAAATTGAGTATACAGCCGCGCACACCGATCTCTCGCAGTACTACATCGACACCATTTTTCTGGGTGGAGGTACGCCAAATCTTCTCACAGCTGAACAGATTGGACTACTTATATCGTCACTACTTTCTTTAACGGAGAACGGTGCAGATATGGAAATTGGGATGGAGGTCAATCCCGGTGAAGTAAGCCTGGAGGCACTCAGAGACTATAAATCTATCGGGGTCAATCGGATCAGCATTGGCATGCAAAGTTTTAGACCTGGACTATTGAAATTCATGAGTCGAATTCATACAGTTGAACAGAGTATGAGCACTTTTCAATCTGTAAGGCAGGCCGGATTCACAAATGTGAGCGCAGATCTGATATTTGCTGTACCTGGTCAAACGCGAGAAATATGGGAAGCTGATCTGAGGAGGTTGATCGATCTAGATCCGGAACACATTTCAACTTATTCCCTCACCGTAGAGGAAGGGACAGCCTTAAAGCGCTGGGTGGAGGATGGTCATATCCGTATGCTGGAGGAAGCGCTTGATGCCGGGATGTATGCTGCAGGTCGAGATCTGCTTGAATCCCAGGGTTATAAGAATTATGAGATTTCAAACTTCTCAAAACCAGGATTTGAGTGCAGACACAATCTAAATTATTGGACAGGCGTGGAATACCTGGGATTCGGGCCGGCCGCCCATTCCTATTTTGGGGGCCGCAGACATTGGAATGTAAGAGATTTAGATCAGTACATGAAAAATGTCAATGCCTCTGGAACGGGGATGGAAGCTTCTGAGGAAATTGATCAGATCACAGCTCGAAATGAAATGGTCCTCACACGACTACGCCTGGCGAGGGGTCTAAAATTAAGTGATTATTACTCATCGTTCGGTGTTGATCTTCTAGCCGATAAATCTGATATTTTTGAGAAATGGGATCAACAATTGAATATCAAAGATGGGCATTTAATTGTCAATCGCTCTGGGTGGGCATTGATAGATGAGATCAGCTCAGATCTCATGGACGCCTCTCTCTAATACCTAGCGTACACTATCTATATCAATAGTTATGGTATGCTCCTCATGCACGAGGACGATACCAGGAGAAGACCCCTTTGGTTTGCTCAAATGCTTCCGCTGACAATATTGCACAACCGCTATGCCTGAATGCCTGGCTTTAGAGTTAAGCGCGGCGTGTTCGGCAGCTTTTTGGATATCAAGCTGTTCGGGAATCCGATTTCCAGTCCGCAGGATCACGTGTGAACCACTTACCTGCCTGGCATGGAACCACCAGTCATTTTTATTGGCGATCTTGAAAGTCAGAATATCATTGTCCCTTGATCCGCGCCCAACAAGAATATCAAACCCATTTGGAGAATGATAAAGTTTATACGCTTTCCGTTCAGTTTGGCGGGTACCACTTTGGTTCAAAGCTTCCCCTTTTTTTTGCAGAAAAGGGAGCAGCTCAGCATCATCTTCATTGGCTAACAATTGGATAAGTCGCTCAATATCCTGTTTAACGTCTGAAACAACAGGCTGCAACAAATCCTCCTTGCCTTTAAATTTTCTAATCTTTTTGGCGGTTGATTCGATGGCTTGCAGCAAAGTGCTATCCTGATCCACCTTGATGGATATTGACTCACCTGTGGGAGATATTTCAGCCCTTAAACTTAGTTCTCCTGCTTCAACTGGTTTGCCCATGCTTAATCCAGTTTGGAGCACATGCAAACGGGTTTCCAACACAGGCCAGCTATGAGCCTCACTGAGTTCATCAGAGATCTTGCTTAGTTTACTCTTCCACCGTTTGAGTACGGTTTGTCCGGTTTTCCTTATGGATACTGCAGGTGAGGCTTTTGGCTTCTTACCGGATCTTAAGACATTGATAACAAATTCAGAGAAATCGGTGGTGGCGGTCTTAGAATAAGACCCGAATATGATAGTGTTATCTGCTGCATCCAAATCAAGCCCTTTCTCGGCATTTTGGATATCTTGTTTAGTAAGATGTGGACCCGGTATTTCTTCTGGCAGGGAATCACCAGGTGCTAGCCACTGATCTGAAAGCACAGGCAGGTCTGCTAGTTTAAAGAAACTGCTCAGCACCTGATCTTTTTGGAAGAGATAGATATTCAAGGCGCTGGGGAAGAATCCAAACAATAAATAGATATCCTCAGAAAATGACAATTTAAGGGCTCGATCTTTTTTGTTAAGTCTGATTCCTTCTAATTTGACAGCGGGCATATTTCTAAACAGATCAACGCGTTTTTTTGGGAGTGTGAATTTGCTGGTAAAGGTAAGCAAAGCTTCATTGCCCTGTTTTTCCCAACTAAGCCGATAGGCTTGCTCCTCTTTTGAGAAGTGGATATCAAGCCGACCTTTGCGAAAGGTGTAGATAGCGTCTATATGCGATCCAGATAGGTATTTACTCAGGTAGCCCATCCAAAGCCAGAGTGCGGGCCAGGATTTGATGAATTTTTGTGCGTCCATGCATTCAAGCTAAAGCAATTTGCCTGCATGTGGGAGGAAATTGCCCACAATTCATTTTAATTCCCTTCCCGATATAACGGGAAGATGTCCTGAATATGTTTAATTAATGCTTTATAAGAATTTAGTTTACCTTAGCCCTGTTTGATTTAGTTTCAATGGCTAAGTGCAATAATATAAGAATCTAGGGATATGAGCGAGAATAAAAGAAGTAGAAGAAGAAAAAGTTCAAGACACCAAACGACTATTTTTCGTGAATTTCGCATAGAGTTTGCAATTGCTCTTCTCTTCCTGCTTGGTGTATTCCTCTTGGTTGAAGATCTGGAAATAAAGCTGGCTATTTATCATGCAGTTGTGTCATTCGTTAAGACGATTGCACATACGACAAATCTTATACTCAAGAACATTGTAAATGCTGTTCAAGTTTTTGAAGGTTCAGATATTGTCGGAACCATTCTCATATTTTTAGCATGGTTATTGTTTACCTACAGAGTAAGGCAAAAAGCTATTGCAAGATATAGTGATCTCACTGTCTGTCCCGATTGTGGCGAGGGTCTCAACATGATTCACCGCAATATGTTTCAGAGAGGCATCTCCAAAGTATTTCGCCTAAAGATCAAGCGCTATCAGTGCAAATCTTGTGATTTCGAAGGGCTTCGGATCCGCCCATTACATTCCAGGTAAACTTCTTGACCTTGGGTAGGGTTCGGGTCTAATCAGCAATGCTGGAGTGGCATTGAAAAACTTCATAAACCGCTATCGGGGGATATCAAACTCTGTTTTCCTGTTGATCCTGGCTGCATTTTTGGTCCATCTGGTCAATACGGCCTTCATCTTGATTTTAAATATTTATCTCAGGAAGTCAGGTTATGCCGATAATGTGATTGCCCAAATGAATTCCTATCGCTTTCTCGGCACACTTTTGTTCGCCTTTCCCCTGGGTGTCTTTATTAAGGGAAAACCATTAAAACCATTTTTTATTGCCAGCAGCTTATTAGTCCCCAGTGTGAGTGCATTTTTACTCTACTCCATTCAGCATGGGCTTGAAGGTTTTATCATCTCTGGTTTCATCGCCTGGGGAATGTCATTTATGATCCTCAATGTGTGTTCATTACCCTTTATCATGCGCTCTGAACCTGAACATGTGGTAAGCGAAGCCATTTCTCTAAGTTTTTCTTCCTGGTCCCTGGCGACTATCGTTTCAGGCGCATTGATCAATATCCTCTCCAGAATAGGGGAGATTAATATTCTGGGGTCGATTATTGTATTCGATGAATATCACATCATGATGCTTATTATTGGTGTCAGCTCGCTCTCATTTTTCCTCATGCTTTTTATCAAGGAGGCCAAACCAAGATCTACATCCAGTGCATTTTTGCAGAATTTCATGGTACTCCGGTCTGACTATGACTGGCTATTGATATTCAGGGTGCTTACACCCAACATGCTGATTGCGGTTGGTGCCGGATTAACTATTCCATTCGTAAATCTTTTCTTTAATAGTGTATTTGAGATGGATTCTGCCAAATTCAGTTTGATCGGTGCGAGCACGGCAGGGATTGTATTTCTATCTATGCTGGTGATACCCATTATCCGACGACGATTTGGATTTCGAGTGGCTATATTGATACCCCAATGGATGGCTATTGGATTTTTAGTGGTATTAGCAATGTCCCAGCTCGCAGCTTCCTATAGTTGGGCCATTTACCTGGCTACAGCCGCCTATATGTTGCGTCAGCCTTTAATGAATATGGCTGGACCAGTTACCAGTGAATTGGGAATGAAATATGTCGGTCCGCGCAATCAGGAATTAATCTCAGCACTTAGTTCGAGTATCTGGAGTGCTTCCTGGTTTATCAGTGCCAAGATATTTCAAGTGTTAAGACAAATGGAGTTGGAGTATTATCAAATATTCCTCATAACAGCAGTTCTATATGCCATCGGCGTGATATTTTATCACCTGCTAATCAATGATTATCTAAAACGTGATCCGGGTGTCAATCCCGCAGAGCAAAGTCCTGTGATGGCTCTCCCCGGTACAAATAGAAGATAGGAAATACAATTGGAACACACTTTATCATCCAAACAAAGAAAATATCTAAAATCGCAAGCCAATCCGCTAAGGGCTCTGGTCCAGGTCGGCAAGTCAGGAGTGACTGAGGAATGCGTCCAAAGCGTAGCTCTGGCCCTTGAGCATCATGAGCTTCTCAAAATCAAGTTTATTGCTCATAAGGAGGAGAAGGAGCAATTCATCGACCCGATCCTGCAAAAAACCGGGTCGCATTTTGTGAGTATGATCGGTCATGTGCTTACCATTTATCGGGAGCATGAAGAAAAGGAAAAACAGAAGTATCAACTTCCTCGGTAAATTTACGCGATGATCCATTTCCACAATATCACAAAGGTTTTTCCAGATAAGACCCTTTTTAAAGACTTAAATCTTGTTATTACTAACGGCTCAAGGATTGGTTTAGTGGGCGCGAATGGTTCTGGAAAAACAACTCTGCTCAAATTGATTGTAGGTGAAGAGGAAGCTGATCGGGGCTCAGTGCAGATCGACTCCAAAATATCTATCGGATATCTTCCCCAGGAGATCAGTTCAGATTCAGTTAAACCCATCTTGATCGAAGTTCTAGATGAAATGCCTGAGATTGCAAACTTAGAGCTACAAATAGAAAAAATCTCAAATCAGATCGCCGCGGAGCCTCATAATAAACAATTGCTAGAAAAATTGGGACGTCTTCAGTCCGAGTTTGATCGTGTTGATGGTTGGTCCATAGAATCAAGGGCCAAGAAGGTCCTGGGTGGCTTGGGTTTCTCACAGGAGCAGATGAAAACACCCCTGGAGCAGTTCAGTGGGGGTTGGCGTATGCGGGTGGCTCTGGCCAAGCTTCTTTTCAAACAGCCTGACATCCTCCTGCTTGATGAACCGACCAATCATTTGGATCTGGCTTCCCTGATCTGGCTGGAAACTTTTTTACAGGATTGGCGTGGGGCCCTGGTGCTTATCAGTCACGATAGAACCTTTCTTGATAAAACGATCAATCGAATTGCTGAGATTCATCACCATCAGGTCCAGAATTACTCGGGCAACTATTCCTGGTTCATGGAAGAGAAAAAACTACGCAGTGAGCAAGTGATTGCAGCCTATAAGAATCAAAGAAAACTGATTGCCGAGACAGAAAGATTTATTGAAAGGTTTCGCTACAAAGAAAGTAAGGCTACGCAGGTTCAGAGCAGGGTTAAGATGCTGGAAAAGCTGGAAAGGGTTCCAGAGCCTGAGGGCGAACAGAGGAAGATCTCAGTACGTATTCCTCAACCGGGAAGATCTGCCAGGATAGTTGCCGAATTCAAGCATACGGGCAAATCCTACGGTTCCCTGGATGTGTTCAAGGATCTAAACCTGATTATTGAGCGAGGTCAAAAAATTGGTCTGGTTGGACCAAATGGGGCGGGTAAATCGACCCTCTTAAAAATGTTATCCCAGACTGAAGGCTTGAGCGCTGGGCAATTAAAGTGGGGGAGTGGGGTCAGCAAATCATACTTTGCTCAGCATCAGTTTGAGAGTCTCCCACTGGAGGAAACCATATTCAGGCTCATCGAGGAGGCGAATCCCAAATGGACCCATAACGAGATTCGATCGTATCTGGGGAGTTTCCTTTTTTCAGGGGATACGATAGACAAACAGATCAAAGTGTTAAGTGGTGGGGAGATATCAAGACTTGCCCTGGCAAAGATGCTGGCAATTCCATCACACTTGATCCTGCTTGATGAGCCCACCAACCATTTGGATGTCCCGTCACGCGATGTTGTTCAGGCGGCCATCAGTAGTTTCGAAGGCAGTATGGTCTGTATTTCACATGATCGTCACTTTCTCAATACGGTCACAAATACTATCATCGAAGTTGATCGGGGAGCGATAAGGCTCTTTCCCGGTAACTATGACTATTACCTCTGGAGAAAGAGTAAAGACTCAGTTAAACCAAGTGAAATAGAAGACTCGGAGACGAGTAAGAAAAAGCCTGCCAGCGAGCATAATTATGCTGATCGCAGGAAGCAATCCAACCGACTCAAAAAGTTACCGGATCTAATACAAGGCTGTGAGGACAGCATTGCTGAGCAAGATAGAATCTTAAGTGATCCTTCCTTGGCCAGCGAGTATGAGAAAATTCAGCAAGCCATTGATGAGAAAATAAAATTAGAGCTGGATTACCTGGAGCTCCTGGAAGAGCAGGAGCACTTGTTTAAGTCATTTGAATAAAAAAAGGCAGGAGAAATCCTGCCTTTTTTTATAAATGCTAATAAGCTATTAGATAACTTTATGCACCAGAACACCGATCATGACGATCAGTGCGACAAAAATGATAGCTACTGACCAATTGCCTTTTTTGATCTCTTCCCATTCGTCAATATCTGATGAGAACCAATCAAAAACCTTGAGTGCGATAGCCACACCAACAGAAAATCCAAGGGATGCAACAATTGCCCATCCTAGCCCTTCTGCATAACGTTCCCAGATAGACACTTCAAATGGGTTAGCTGCAAAGACAGATGACGCCATGAGAAGCGTTGATCCGATGAACAGCATTGTTTTTTTAGTCATTCTATTCTCCTTTTTCGTATTTACGGTCACTTTAATAACTATTTCATGCGCAAACAGGATTGAGTGAAGGTCTCTACAGTCATTCTGTTATTATAAAGATTTTCACAACATTCACCACTTGCCTGTAAAATCATTTCCCGTTTTTGAGTAAACTCAACTTGGACTACAACGATAACATAATTCATTGGAGCACGGGCGTGTTGAGAAACGGCACCTCCCATGAGGAAGGCCTGTAACATATCGTCTGAGAGAGTTGAACTTTTGCTGATCACATGAATGGAAAAAATGCGATTGCCGTCCTTCAATTTCTCCAGTTGAAAAGCAGATCTTGGCATATTGAGACCGGATTGCCTATACAGATCCTGAGCGTAGGAGACCAGAACAGATTCTTCTCCAATACTCGCATTATCAGCATGGGTCATCACCACGAGAGTGAGCAATACAAAAAGCTTCACTGAAAACTTATTCAACATGGGTCGACAGATCCTCTCGCCTAATTCCAAACAATGTTAAGTGCGAGTGAATCGATATCAATACATATTTCAAATAACGCTGTGTTCAAGTCAATTATCAAAACCGGTCATGTGATCATAATCAGGACGCGTGAATTCACGCTCGAACGCGTTGATCGATTCTTTCATATTTCCAACCAGATCATCCCGGGTACACTTGACGGCTAATTTAATTGCATTATCAATGGCTCGAGGGGTAGAACGACCATGGCATTTTAGCACGAGTTTTTCAAGACCCAGAATTGGGGCACCACCGTATTCCTGGTAGTCACTAATCTTTTTAACTTTTCTGATTCCTCCGGAAAGCATGATCATGCCCAGCTTCCAGATAAGTTTCTTTTGGAACGCGAGACGTCCAAGCCCCATGGCAGCCTCTGCAACACCTTCCATGGTTTTTACTGCAATATTGCCTTGAAAACCATCAGTGACCACCACATCAACAATGCCCTTCATTAGGTCACTGCCCTCGATGTTACCCTTAAAATTGATATGAGGAAGGAATTCAAGAATGCGATTGACCTCAACGTATTTGGGGCCACCCTTGTTGTTTTCAGTTCCCATATTGAGTAAGCCAACCAGCGGCTTATCAATTCCCGTTACTTTTTGGGCATAGGCATTACCCATGAGTGCAAAGTGGATCAGATGGTCACGATCCACGGTGACATTCGCGCCAACATCCAGGATGAGTGAAAAGATATCCTCGCGATTCAACTGATTGCTTGTGGGGTAAACCGCTGCCAATGCTGTTCGATGAACACCTGTAATTCTGGGGATGGTTTGGGCACTTGCCAGGATCAATGCTCCGGTGTTCCCAGCCGAGATCAATGCCTCAGCTTTACCAACAGCGACAATTTCAGCCGCTTTGATCATGGAGGATTGTGGGTACTTCTCAAAAATGTCTTTTGGCTTCGCATCCATGGGGATGGATTGGGGAGCATGGACGATTTCGATAAATTTTCTTACTTTTGGAAAATTTGCTAATTCTGCCTCGAGAACCTCCTGATCTCCTGTTAGGAGGATATGTAGGTCTCCAGCTTCACAAGCCCGACAAACACCCTCTACGATGGCTTTAGGGGCATTGTCACCTCCCATTCCATCTACAGCAAGACGATAAATTCTCATAAGTGAATTATTCCCAGCTTTGAATTAGTTCCAGGATGAGGCGAACACCAGCGCCGGTAGGGCCATCAGGTTGATAGGAGCGACCTTTTTTCAACCAGCCGGATCCGGCAATATCAATATGGCACCAGGATGTACCCTCTTTGACAAATTCCTGCAGAAATGCACCGGCAGCGATCGTACCTGCTGTGCGACCGGCACCTGTATTCTTAACATCGGCGATCTTGGATTTGATGTCTTCGGCATATTCCTCATCAAGGGGCATTTGCCAGACACGATCCTGCGTATTTTTACCAACTCTGATAATTTCATCAGCAAACGCCTGGTCGTTGGTCATCAATCCGCTATAACGATGTCCCAGAGCAACCACAACGGCACCAGTGAGCGTAGCAAAATCAACAAGACCATCTAATTTGTAATTCTCGGTAATATAGGATAGTCCATCTGCCAGAATGAGGCGACCCTCGGCATCCGTATTGAGGATCTCAATAGTTTTTCCGTTATAGGCGGTAAGGATATCTCCCGGTTTGTAGGCCTCGCCACCATTCATATTCTCGGTGGATGGTACGATGGCAATGATGTTCAGCTTGGGCTTGGTCGCTGCCACAACGGACATGATACCCAGGACAGCAGCACCGCCTAGCATATCAAATTTCATTTCATCCATTCCGGCAGATGGTTTGATGGAAATACCACCAGAGTCGAATGTTAATCCTTTACCAACAAGACCCAGGGTCTTCGAGTCTTTACCGCCACCATGATATTCCATAATGATGAACTTAGGGGGGACATCTGAGCCCTGAGCTACACCCTGGATGCCACCAAAACCCATTTTTGCAAAATCCTCGCGCTCGTATACCGTGATTTTCATACCACCAGCCTTGGCGATGGCTTCAGCTGTATCGGCCAAATAGGTAGGGGTAGCAATGTTGGAGGGATGATTGCCAAGATCTCGGGCAAGGACCACCCCGGCAGAAACCTGCATGCCGTATTTAAGCGGACCTGATATATCTGATTTACTCAGAGCAGTTACTTTTTCAATTCCATTGTAAGGATCTTCTTTTTTTTGATACTCAAGGAATTGATAAGTCCCCAAAACCAGACCTTCAGCAAGGGCTTGTGCATCTGCGGTTTGGAGCAGGTCTTCGCCCATAAATCTGATGGCAAGTGTTTTTGCCTTAAGATTCAAGGCTACTTTTCCACCGCTAGCTGCCGCCTGGCGCAGGCTATCACGATTAAATGAGCCAGATTCACCCAGACCGACCACTATATAACGTTTGGCTGTGTCGCAGTCGGGCATGTACATGACCATAGTCTGATTTAATTTGGCTTTGAATTCGCCATTTTCCATGGCCAGGCCGATTTGGGCGGTCATGTTCGGATGTTCTTTCTGAAACGCTTCAGAGAGCTCTTTATCAGAGAAAACACCGTAAATGTAGGCGTCTTGAACCTCAGATAATTCCTGGTAGGTTTTCGAACTTAATTCAAAAAGTGGCATGTCTTGGTATTCCTCTCGTACAATTATTTATTTAAAATTTGTTTCATCAAGTCAGGCCTACAATCTAGAGGTTCTAGCGCCTAGTTCAAAACTGGAAAAGTATTTACTTAGCTGCTTTCCGCAAGGAATTGTGCAAAGTCAGATCATGGTAAATCGGCATGCTCCTGGAGGAAATCTTCCAGGCCGCGGTAAGCTGCCAATGCTAAGGCATCAAGTCCTTCTTCTGACAACAAAAACATTTCTTCCTCTGGATTGGTCATGAACGCCCCCTCTATAAGATACACCAGGTACTCAGTCTGGCGGGTCAAGTAGTAGTAGTAGCGAGCCACTTTTCCTGATGTCTCGATTCCCATATTGTGCAGGTGGGGATAGATCTTATCACTTAGCACCTTGGCGGAGGGCCAGGTATAGAATGTCGAAGCCCCTCGAGCTTCAAAAATATTTCTGCTGCTCCCCGGAGCGTTGTTATGAGCCATGACAAAGATGTGTGCACTGTCATCACGAGCTATCTCAGCCCTTTGGGCCAGACTGACCTGATGATCATCTCTGCGGGTCATGTAGACCGTCGCTCCCGCATCCAGCAATAATTTTTCAAGTTTCAGGCAGTAGCGTAGGTTGGCATCCGCTTCACCATACCCGGTAAGGCCTCTAGCGCCTCTCTGCCAACCCCCGTGGCCGGGATCGATCTCGATGATGACATTGGCAAATAGACTATCACTTGATATTTCTGGTGCTCGACGCACACCCACAACAAGGTATTCGCCTTCATAACGACCATACCAACCCCAAAAGGAATTCTTTGGATAGAAATCCATTTGCCAGACCATGTCCTCAGGTTGACTCCGCTCCAAGAAGGTAATGACAGAATCACCTTCTGGATAAGTCGTCCATTCCCAGCCCTGCTTGGCACCATAGACTTTTAACTCTAATCGGGCGGGTTGGGCTTTCTCCTTGATCTCAAATGGTAGACGGGTCTTGCCGGTGTGAATTCGAAAGACAGCCCAGTCGTCTTCATTCTCACCACGCATGGATCCGAGAAAGTGCGCCGCTGTTAATCGACTCTCAGGATGCAGTTGCACTACATTCGCCTGCACATAGGCAGATCGGTACTGCCCTAGTTTTATCTTGTACATTCGATTTTCCAACCCGACGATCTGCAGAGATATTGAATCAGCTAATTGAAATAACAATTGGTCAGTGCTCGGGGCATCATAAACACGCGTATCCTCATCAATGCTCAATCCTCCCAAGGCCTCTGTCAAAATTCGCAAAGGGGCACTCCGGATCCTTTTAGAAAAAGGCCCGAGACGATAGAGAACTTCAGTATCGAGAGGTTTATCAATATCACGGAGATGAAAGGAAGAGGAGTAGTAGCCCGGTCTCACTTCACTCATTTCTCTCCACCCACAAACACCGGGAATCTTGAATTGTACAGTCCTGGATTCGGGACCTCTGACACCAAGTCGAAGATGTTCTCCGGTCAGGATCCAATGCTCTCTTCGTGGCACGGCACTTTTCCCTGACAGTTGAGCAAGGGATTCAGGATCCAGGGGGCGGAGGAGGACCAGGGTATCTCTGATTTCAGTGCCATCCAGGCTGGCAACGAATTCGAAAACATTCTCACCCCGTTCGATCTGGACGTGCTGAGCGAATGTCCCGGATCTATAGACTGGTAATGTATCGCCATTCAGAAGAAGGTGTGCATCCGGATGGGTCTTTCCTCGCAGACTGACTTCCTCTCCTGAGAATTTTCCATTTCTGGGGTAGCTGATATCCAAAGCGAGAGTATCTGGAATATTATTGTTTATGAAGACACTATCAGCACCCATGTGATCAAGGTTGCGGTGGAAAACCCGGATTGTATCCAATAGTATCTTACCAGCACGTATCTCGGCAATTGGAATGAGAACCTCAGCTTGATCCAGGAGGATCATATGGCGGAAAAGTCCTTCTTCATCAGCATAGACAGAGTCGTCCCCTATGGTTACTTGAGATCCGGGGGGAATAAGTCCGGCGACCTCGATTTGATCCACCCAAAATTGCATGTCAGGCTGTGGATGTAAAATTCTGAATTGCTTCACCTCATTCTTTTGAGATAAAAGTAAACAAGGCAGAATGAGCATTGGGAGGAAAAAACGAGGAATGGCTTTCATCTGTGATCCTTTGGATGATGGAGTCGTTCGTTGAGCGCTCGATATGAAGAAAACTTGCGAAATATCACTACAATTTTGTCAAGCCTCTTCCGTCGAGCTGAATCGTGTGGAGCCGAGGAGGATCGAACTCCTGACCTCTGCGTTGCGAACGCAGCGCTCTCCCAACTGAGCTACGGCCCCTGTTTCAAGAATGAGTTGGACTAAATAAGATTCAGTTCCAATCCATATTATTTCAAAAAATCCGCGAAGTTGGGTTTCCCAACTGCCTGTCACGCCGAAGCCGAAAGGCGAAGGCGGACCTGTACCGGCATAGCTCATAGAGCGACGCCGTAAGCTACGGCCCCTTTTTCAAATATAAATGGTAATGGGTGAATTGTGAATGTTGATATTCAATCTTATTCTCCCCATTGCTTGTCCGACGATATTAGTCCACTCCTTTTTAAAACCAAAATGAATTCAGGTCCGAGCGGCAGCATTGTGGCCAAATCCACAAATACTATGAGCGTTGAGAGATGAGTTGTTGGCTTGCTTATTGCCGTATCAAAATATGAATTAAAATGTGTTTAGACTCTTGCTCATTATTTGCCACCAGTCTATTGATGCTTAGATTCACGTGGCTATTTTGTAGCGGAAATCGATAATTATGGAGAGTGAATATGGGTGAAGTAAACATTTCTGGGTATGGTGATAATCTTACCGTCAATGGCATAAGAATGGGTGATCTGGGTCCTGCAGAGCACGAAGCGATTGAATTGGAAAAGGGCGGGCAAAACTACGCCCCTCTTGAAAATGTGGTTGTGAGTCATGTCAAGGATAGCTCGACTCTGATCTGCCGCAAGCCCGATCCCGCTGGTCTTAAAGCCTATATTGAAGAAGAGCTTCTGGATGGACTGTGTTGCTATTCCGCCGTGAATCAAGGCCAGTTGAATAAAACCATCGTAGATGCAGTCATTGCCCATCTTCAAGATGAAAAGATCCCCACAGTACCACGTTCCATACGACACAAATATATGGCTGCCTTTCTTCTGGCTACGACTGCTATTACCAAGATGGATAAAGTTGTACCCAAGGTAGCAGGCGTCGAAGCTCCCGAATTAATGGCAAAGCTATCCCGTCGTTGGGGATACCGGGTAAAAGGTATACCCGCCAACGAAGCCATAATCGTTGTTGCTGCTAGCAATTTCCACGGTCGCTCACTCTTCGCAGTTTCGGCTTCGACTGACCCTATGGCAAAAGCCGATTTTGGACCGTTTTTACCAGGTATTGAAGTCGTTCCTTTTAATGATGTTGATGCTCTGGAAAGATTGTTCAAAGAAAAAGGGGACCGGATCGCCTCCTATATTGTGGAACCTATCCAGGGTGAAGCAGGCGTAATTCTACCAAAACAGGGATATCATCCTAGAGTTGCTGAACTATGTCGAGAACATAATGTGCTCTACTGTGTTGATGAGGTTCAGACAGGATTCGGTCGTAGCGGTGCTAATTTTGCCCATCAACTCTACGGAGTAAAACCAGATCTGATGGCCTGTGGCAAAGCAGCCGGGGGTGGTATCATGCCCGTGTCATTTGTGGCTGGCCGCCGAGATGTCATCGATGTCCTGACACCCGGTTCAGAGGGCTCAACTTTTGGGGGTTTTCCCCTGGCGGCTGTGACAGCAGTATTTGCCATCAAATCATTGGTGGATCAGCGCCTGGCGGAGAATGCTAAATTGCGAGGTGATCGCCTTTTAGGGCACTTTGAAAGTATTCGAAGTGAGTTTCCTGATAAGATCAAAGAGGGTAGAGGTGCTGGCTTATTGACCGCTTTCGAGATGTTTGATGAACCTGGACTTGATGGTCACAAAGTGTCATTAAAGCTTCTGGAAGATGGGATATACGCCAAGGAGACCCACAAGACAACTGTGAGATTGGCTCCGGCACTTACCATTACAGAGGCCGGGATTGATCACATCGGTGACTCCATTCGGAGAGTAATTAAGTCACTTTAAACTTCTCTTACCAGGCGAGGATTTGAATCCTCGCCTGGTATTTAATTCTTCAAAAAAGTTGGTGCTTTTCTGTGATGGGTACCCTGTTCATAAGAATAGGCAATCTCGATCAATATTGGTTCACTCCAGGCTCTGCCAAAGAATGACATTCCGACAGGCAAACCTCCGATAAAACCCATGGGGATGGTGATGTTGGGATAGCCCGACATAGCAGCTGGTGAGGAACTACCCATAATGTAGGCATCTCCATTCACATGATCTGTTTTCCAGGCCGGTGCTCCAGTGGGGGCGATGATGGCATCCAGATCATTCTCATCCATGACCTTGTCTATGCCCTCTTTTTGGGTCAGGTTTTTCATTTTTGCCAACGCTTCAAGATATTCAGGGGAATCAAGCCCGCCTTTTGCTTGCGCCATAAGCAGATATTCCTGATCGAATATGCTTAACTCGATTGAATCGTTGGTATTGAACTCAATGAGGTCCTCCAGATTTTTAATTGATGCCTCCGGACCCAGAGAGCTGAAATATTTATTCAAACCATCCTTGTACTCGTAGAGCATGACTTCAAAAGATGCATCATGGGCTGCAGGGTCGAATAATTGCTCAAGTTCAATGATCTCCACACCTTGCGATTTGAGATATTCTACAGCGGTATCCACTAGTTCCGCAACCTTATAGTGATCTTTGTAGGGCTGGGTGAATAATCCGATTCTTTTGCCAGCCAATGCGCCATCCTTCAAAAAGGGCGTGTAGTCAGTAAAGGAGTTTCCCACGCTGCCCGATGTCTTTGCATCGGAAGGATCAACACCTACCATTGTTCCAAGACAGATAACCGCATCTGTAAGCGTCCTGGCCATGGGACCGGCCGTATCCTGAGTGTAGGAGATGGGAATGATTCCGGAGCGACTCACTAAACCTACTGTGGGTTTGATGCCGACAATTCCATTGGCTGTAGAGGGACACACGATGGATCCATTGGTTTCTGTCCCAATGGCGAGCATGCACAGATTGGCAGAGACTGCCACACCGGAGCCTGAGCTTGAGCCACAGGGGTTTCTATCCAGAATGTAAGGATTCTTGGTTTGGCCATTGAGACCACTCCAACCGCTGGATGAGAGCTGACCCCTGAAATTTGCCCACTCGCTCAGATTTGCCTTACCCAGGATGATGGCTCCTGCCGCTTCGAGCTTGTCTGTGACCCAACCATCCTTTAAGGGCTTGGAATCCCGTAAAGCCCTTGATCCGGCTGTTGTGGGCATGTTTTCGTGGGTATCTATATTATCCTTCAGGAGCATGGGAACACCAAAGAGGGGTAGATCCGCGTTTCCGTTCTTGAGTTGCTCATCCATTTGTTTCGCAATGTTTAGCGCTTCCGGATTGATCTGAAGGATGGAATTGAGTTCGGGTCCACTATTATCTATCTCCTCAATGCGTTGCAAATAGGCTCTAACCACATCTTCCACAGAATAGTCACCATTTCTATAGCCTGCCTGGAGTTGATCGATGCTGTACTCAGTAAATTTGAAAACTGGTAAGGAGGTTTCATTCTCCAACTGTTTTGGAGGCGCAGGTGTGCAGGCAGTAAGGAACAAAATACCCAGAGCGATTAATGAAATTGAGATAAAGGGTTTATTAGCCGTTTTGTTAACTCCGTGAATCATGAGCTGCTCCTTTTTTGATGTATAAATAATGGACGCAATATAGAAAATATTTGTCGGCTGGAATTGGCTAATTCAAAAAAAAGAGACCGGGACCAAGCCTTATCTGGCACGGGGATTTTCAGTCCCATTGTCTGGCTTTGTAAGTGGCTGTGTATCAGTGGTATCCAGAGACAGAAGAGTTCGTGTGTGCAGTATATGTGCAATGAAGTCCACATTACTAATCATAAATGTATATTTTGCTTACTCAGCTTGAATGGGGACCAATAGACATAAAGACGATTAACAGTGATAACATCTGGATTCATATCATGCTTAGGATGAAAGATCATCGCCATTACCTTAGCACCAAACTCAAATTAATGGATTAATAGATTTTCAGTTCTGCCAATGTCGTCAAAGAGAATGTCAACAGCGGGGATAATTGCAATGAACGAAGCACTTGAGCAGATTAAGGTACAAAGCGGACGCCGAAGCTTCATACTCTTAGTATCTATTATGATTGGTCTGTCACTGATTTCAGCGGCAATCATGACATTCATTTTATATCGCCATGAATTAGAGCAGCAAAAGACCCAGCTTGTGGCAACAGTACAAAGTCAAGCGAGACTCATTGAGGCCATAGCAAAAAGTGATTCTAGGACTGCTGAATTGATCCTCAAAGGTGATTCAAATTATAGAGCCAATGAGGAAACACTGCGCCAAATCAAAGAAGCCCATGAGCAATACGAACAGGGTTCGCAGGCAACAGAATTTACGATTGCCCGTCGTGATGGTGATAACATCGTCTTCTTAATTCGGCATAGGCACGGAGTAAGTGATTTACCCAAACCAATATCTTTTAAATCCACCTGGGCAGAACCACAACGTTTAGCCTTACAGGGAAAAAGTGGAACAATTGTCGGTCTTGATTATCGAGGAGAGACTGTATTAGCTGCTTACGAACCTGTGGAATATTTGGATATTGGCATCGTTGCAAAATTAGATTTGGCCGAAATTCGGGCACCTTTTATCCAGGCAGTCCTCATTGGGGGATTAAGTATATTCATATTGATCTTCATTGGCACTTTAGTTTTTTTCAGAATAAGCAAACCGGTTGTTGAGCAATTAGAGCATCACAATAAGGCACTTCTGGCTGAAATTGATTTGCGGCTTCAGAGCGAGAAAGAGCTTAGAAATCAGGCCAATTTCCTCGATGTTGTAGTAGAAAACAGCCCCTTTGCTATGTGGGTTTCTGATGCAAAAGGAGTACTGATTCGAGCAAACCAGGCTTTGCGGAGTATCCTGAATTTGACTGACGATATGATCGTCGGAAAGTATAACGTACTCCATGATGAGAATTTGGATGCTCAAGATTTAATGCCTGTCGTAGAAGCCGTATTCAATGATTTGAAACCAACTCGTTTCACAATGTACTGGACGAGCACAAAGGCCAGTGATTTTAATTATTCCAGCACAACAGAACTTTGGCTTGATGTCTCGCTGTTTCCAATAACTGACGAGGTCGGGAAACTGGTGAATGTGGTATGCCAATATGTAGATATTTCTGATCGAAAACTGGCAGAAGAACTGCTTACCAATGAACGCCAACAGGCACAACAATATCTCGACATTGCAGGTGTTATGTTTGTGGCTTTAGATGAAAATGGATCTATCACCCTTATCAATCAGAAGGGCTGTGATATTCTTGGCTATAGTGAAGCTGAGATTCTGAATAAAAACTGGTTTGACCTCTGTATTCCTGAAGAGAACCGAGAAGAGATAAGGGGAGTATTTAAGCAACTACTGTCGGGTGAAATTGACCTTGTGGAGTATTATGAGAACTCAGTTTTGACAAAAACCGGCGAACAAAAAATTGTCGCATTCCATAATGCATTAATCAGAGATAAAGAATCTAACATCACAGGCACTTTGGGTTCAGGTGAGGATATAACCAAGCGTAAGCGGGCTGAAGATGACTTGCGTTCTAGCGCATCATTTTATAAGACAATCCTCAACAATTTGTCAGAAGGCTTGGTTGTGCACAACCAAACCGAAAATATCATCTTGGCAAACAATGCAGCAGCAAGTGTCCTGAGGCAAAGTATGGATCAACTTTTGGGCAAGGATTCCCGTGATCCCAGATGGCAGGCACTTCATGATGATGGAACACCTTTTCTCTATGAGGAGCACCCTTCTTCAATCACCTTACACTCGGGAGAATCTGTCAAAAATGCAATAATGAACATCCACACTGGTGATGACGATCGAACTTTTATCTCAATCAATTCCAACCCCATTAGGGATGATAGTGGGAACGTGGTTAACGCAGTAGTTACATTCAATGACATCACCGAACGCAAGCTGGCCGAGCAGGAAAGGCTCATCCTGGAAGCCCAACTCCGTCAATCTCAAAAATTAGAGGCTATTGGCACCCTTGCCGGAGGCGTAGCCCATGAAATCAACAACCCACTCACGGGCATTTTAAACTACGCTCAACTGATTAAAGAGAGACTTGATCCCACGAGCCCACTGCGGGAGTTTGCGGAGGGAATCAGTCAAGAGACGGAGCGCGTAGCTGAGATAACGAAAAATCTATTATCATTTGCCAGACAGGATAAACAGTCCCACAGTCCGGCGCTCATTTCAGACATCGTGAATAACACCGTTTCCCTGATCGGCACCATTATTCGCAAAGATCAGATCACTCTCGAAGTGGATATTCCGGATGGATTGCCACAGCTCAAGTGTCGCAGTCAACAGATTCAGCAGATCATCATGAATTTATTAACTAATGCCCGGGACGCATTAAACGGACGCTACCAGGATTACGACGAAGACAAGTTGATCATGGTATCCGTGAAACAATTCGAGAAGGAGGGGAGACGCTGGCTTAGAACAACAGTAGAAGATCACGGTTCCGGCATACCAGATGAGATCAAAGAGAGGATATTCGACCCCTTTTATACGACCAAAGACAGGGCCGAGGGTACCGGTCTGGGTCTTTCCATAAGCCTGGGAATTGCTCAGGATCATCACGGAAGCATTAGCTTCGATACCACTCCCAATAAGTATACTCGTTTTTATCTTGATCTACCGGTTGACAATGGCTGGGACTTGGAGGAGAAAAAATAGTGCGCATTCTAATTGTTGATGACGAGCGTAGTATCCGATTGTCCTTGAGTGAGATGATGAAAGATGCAGACTATGAAGTTGAAGTTGCTGAAGATGCCACCATGGCACTCTCAATGTTGAAAGAGGAAACGTATGATATTGTTCTTTCTGATATCATCATGCCGAAGATCACGGGCGTGAGTCTTCTTCATAGCATCAAAGAAACCTGGCCAGATATTGAAGTTATCCTGATGACTGGTGAACCTACGGTAGAATCTGCCTCGGCGGCCGTGCGGGCGGGCGCCTGTGATTACTTGACGAAACCTGTGCGCAAATTAGACCTATTAATAGCCACTGGGAACGCCTCTCAACTGAAGTTGCTTCGCGATAGATCAAAACTACTAGAAGAGGAGAATCGAGAGTATCAGGAAAACCTGGAACATCTCATCGAGGAACGAACCACAGAATTAAGGGAAAGTGAAAAAATATTCCGCAACCTCTTTGAAAATTCTGCCCTGGGTATTTTTAGAAGCACGCCAGAAGGTACATATGAGTTCGTTAATAACACCTTTGCCAGGATACTCGGTTTTGATTCCCCCAAGAAAATGCTTAGTCAAGTGAATGATATCAGCAAGCTATATAAGCAGCCTGAAGACAGGGAACGAATTGTAAAGGAATTCGCCGAAAAAGGCTTTGTCAAAGATTTTATCATTCAAGCCAATCATCCTGAAAAGAATATTATCTGGATATCAGTTAATGCAAAGCAATACAAGGATCCGGATGGATTTATCTATTTTGAGGGAACAGTCCAGGATGTGACAGGGCGTAAACAGGCTGAAGAGGCTTTGCTACAGAGCAAGGAATCACTTGAGCAAGCCCAATTAAGTGCAAAACTGGGTAGTTGGGAGATGGATGCTGTCACCAAGAAGCTCGTGTGGTCAAACCAAATGTATCAAATCTTGGAAATTAATACTGATGAGGAACCAAGCTTTGAATTGTACTATAGCCGCATACATCCGGACGATTTAGCATATGTCCAGGAAGTGGGAGCCAGAGTTTACGCGGACAATGAAGCTGCTAAGGCTGAATATCGCTTGCTCATGCCTTCTGGGTCGATCAAAATTTTATCGACGGAAGGTTATCGAATACTTGAGGAAGGCGAGGTCGTCAGATTAACTGGGATAGTACAAGATATCACTGAGAGCAAGCAGGCAGAGGATGCGCTCTCCAAATCGAGAGATTTGCTCAAGTTGGTTATAGAAAACGCACCCATGCGCGTGTTCTGGAAGGATTCAGACTTACGTTATCTTGGCTGCAACACTGCTTTTGCACAAGATGCTGGGATGTCCCACCCGGAGGACTTGTTGGGAAAGGATGACTTTCAGATGGGCTGGCGTGACCAGGCCGAATTATACCGTGCAGATGATAAACTTGTGATAGAATCCGATAGGCCGAAAATTGGTTACGAAGAGCCACAATCCACAAATGATGGGCAGACAATTTGGCTGCGCTCATCTAAAGTACCGCTTCATGATGCAAAGGGAAAGGTCATTGGCATACTGGGTATCTATGAGGACATCACTGAGCGCAAACAGGCAGAAGATGATCGGAATGCGCTTCTATTTGAGCTTGAACTTGTAAACAGAGTTGTTCTAGAAATTAATCAGGCAAGCAGTATCGATGTTATGGCCGAGATATTGGCAAAAGCTGTTTATGAAGTAAATCCAGGTTGCCATGTAGCAGTCTCTTTGTATGATGAAAAAATCGGTGGTGTACAAATAAAATCTGTCATTGGTTTAGATAAAAATCAAGGAAAAATTATTAGAGCGCTCGGGAAAGATCCTCGAAAAATAAAATTTGACCCGCAAAAGTTGGATAAAGTTTATACGAATTACACCACCGGAAAACTGGTCTTAGTTAAAGGTGGTTTGGCAGAACTAATGGCCGGACACATTCCCAAGTATCAGTGCAAAATGGCAGAAAAGCTGATGGGCCTGGAGGCAGTATATACAGCTGGATTTGCTTCATCTGAAATGGCAAAAGGTGGCGTTGTTGTCCTACTGAAAAAGGGTCAGAAAATAAAACACTCTGCTATTATTGAAACTTTACTAGCTCAAAGTTCACAGGTGATTCAAAAGAAACAATATGAAGACCAGCTCAAGAGAAATACCGATATTCTTAGGGAACAGACCGTCAGCCTGCACAGATCCGTACAGGAGGTGGAGGACCGCAACCGCCAGATGCGTGTAGAAATCACAGAACGCAAGAAGGCTGAACAAGAACGTCAGGCTTTGGAAGCCCAGCTCCGTCAATCGCAGAAGCTGGAGGCCGTGGGAACCATGGCCGGCGGGATTGCCCATGATTTTAACAATATTCTCCAGGGACTGTATCTCTATTCAGGCATTATCAAAGATCAACTTCCCGATGATGAAGAACTTCAGTCCAGTTTGCAGCAAATCCTGGAGTCGGGTGAGCGTGCCAAAGAGCTGGTGAAACAGATTCTCACCTTCAGCCGTAAGGAAGAAGTTGAATTAAAACCCATCAGGATCCAGTATCTCATCAAAGATGCTTTGAAGCTCACCAGAGCCTCTACCCCAAGCAGTATAGAGATCACAGAGGATATTGATACAGACTGTGGTGCCGTTCTCGGTGATGCTACCCAGATTCACCAGGTATTTGTCAACCTGTGCAATAATGCAGTACACGCTATCACCAGTAAGAGTGGCAGTATCTCAGTGAGCCTGCAAAAAACACAAGCCCAGATAGAGACTGAGCCAGGTAAGCCCGTTGCCAGTAAACAGGGTGTCCTTGAACTGCTGGTGAGAGATACGGGAAAGGGGATGGCCACAGAGACCCTGGAACATATCTTTGATCCCTTTTTTACCACCAAAGAGGTGGGTGAGGGTACCGGACTGGGTTTATCCATTGTCCATGGTATCATCAAGGAGATGCAGGGCCAGATCATTGTGGAGAGTCAGCCAGGTAAGGGGACTAGCTTCAGGATCCTACTTCCTGTCAGTCATGAGAAAGAGCAAGCCGCTGGCCTGGAGGAAGAACCCAAACAGGCTGAGAAGCACTTAAATATTCTTTTTGTGGATGATGATGATCTGATCTCTGGAGCAGGGAAGCTCATCCTGGAGCAAAATGGGCACCGAGTCACTGTAGCTAATAATGGTCACGAAGCATTGGAATTGTTCCAGAAAGATATCCAGGCTTTTGATCTGGTCATCACTGATCTGACCATGCCCAAAATGACTGGTTTGGAGTTGGGGAAAGCAGTCCGTTTCCTATCCAAGAAGGTCCTCATTATGTTGACCAGTGGTAATCTGGATGCCGACCTGATGACAGGATATGAGTCGCTGGGATTCAACGGATTTATTCGGAAGCCGTGGTCAGCTCCAGAAATGTTGAAAGCGATTAGCTCTTTGGAATTGCATTAGCCATGTTCCAAGGTATTAAAATTGTACTGACCTTTTTAGTGAGAGGGTAATTGATCGGATAGGCATCCAATTGGATTTTAGCGGAAAGTTAAACATCATGAAAAAAATGACATCCAATTCCAGAAAGCTACTGCCTTATGCAGTTCTATCACTCTGTCTGCTTATAACAGTCTCGTTGTGGCATTTATCTTCCAGTTATCTCGAAAACATGACCAGGGAAAAATTTGACCTGCGAGCCAATAAAATAACATCTGAAATCGATGAACGACTTAACGTCTGTAAGACGATTCTTCATAGCCTTTCGGCTTTATTGGCCGTTGAAGGTGAAGTCAATCGTGAGCAGTGGCACACATTTATAGAGAACCTGAATTATGGGGATAGATATCCCGGCATACAGGGTATCGGATTCTCAAAGTTAATACAGTCTTCTGAATTACAGACTCATGTGGCAGAAATCAGAACGGAAGACTTCCCGAGCTATACAGTGTGGCCAGATGGTAAGCGTGAGGAATATACTTCTATTATTTACCTGGAGCCATTCGACATTCGCAATCAAAGGGCTTTCGGATATGACATGTTCAGCGAGCCAGTGCGCCGCAGCGCCATGGAAAAAGCCAGAGATGCCGGTTTAGCCGCACTGTCGGGCAAGGTACTGCTGGTACAGGAAACAGAAACAGATGTCCAAAACGGATTTCTTATGTATGTTCCTGTTTACAAAAAAGATATGCCTTATTCGAATGTTCAGGAGAGAAAAGCGGCGCTGCTCGGCTATGTCTATAGTCCTTACCGCGCCCAGGACCTTATGGAAGGAATTTTTGCGGGACGATTACAGGATATTGACCTGGAAATCTATGATGGGACTGATATATCAGAAAATTCCCTCCTGTATGACACAGAAAGTGAACTTGATGCGATATTCCCTAACAGGAGCCGTTCCTTTCGTGAAAGTAAAATTATAGATATCCACCAACACCAATGGACGCTTTATTTTTCCTCTTTACCTCCGTTTGAGACCTCTCATGAAACAAGATTGCCCTTGGGTATCCTCCTCTTTGGCGGTTTAATAAGTGTCCTGATCTTCATTATTCTTTGGTTACAGGAAAGAGCACGGCTGAAGATACATGATGCCCTTGAACGCACCGAGAGCGTTGCCAGATTTCCTGATGAAAATCCGGAGCTTGTTTTCAGAATCAATGCCAAAGGAGATGTCATATTTAAAAATAGGGCTGTTGATAAGCTACTGGAAAAATCAGGGTTTTCAGAAGTGGATATATTGAAGCTCTTTCCCGACAATATTAAAGAATTGACAAAAGATATATTGCAAACTGGAAAAAGCCTGCGAAATGTCGAATCTGTTATCGGTGATGAAATCTATTCCTCTACCATCGTGCCCATATCAGACTGGAGCTACGTAAACGTCTACGGTATCAACATCACCGAGAAAAAGCAGGCTGAAGAATCCCTGCTTGAAGAGCGTCAACTGGCTCAACAGTATCTCGACATCGCAGGTGTAATGTTTGTGGCTTTAGATAAATATGGATCCATCACGCTTATCAACCAGAAGGGCTGTGATATTCTCGGTTACAGTGAAGCTGAAATATTGCATAAAAACTGGTTTGACCTCTGTATTCCTGATGACAACCAAGAAGAGATAAGGGGAGTATTTACGCAAGTATTGTCGGGTGATATTGATCTTGTTGAGTATTACGAGAACATAGTTGTGACAAAAACTGGCGTACAAAGAATTATCGCATTTCATAATTCCTCTATCAGAGATAAAGAATCTAATATAACAGGTATTCTGTGCTCAGGTGAGGACATCACCGAACGCAAGCTGCTTGAAGAGAAATCGCAAGAAAGCGAAGGAAGATTTCGGGCAACGCTGGAAGCAACGCCAATTGTGATCTGGAACCAGGATATAAACCTATGCTATACCTGGATTTACAATTCACATCCCGATTTTAAGGCTGAAGAATTGATTGGTAAGACCGACCTGGAATTATTACCGGCCGCTGAAGGTCAACACCTGACAGAGATTAAACGAAAGGTGATAGAAAGTGGTGTGGGTACCAGAGAAGAGGTGCAAACCACAATTGCAGGGGAAGCCTTTTTCTATGACCTTATTATTAATCCCATGCGGGATTCAAGTGGCGCAGTCATCGGGATTCAATGCACATCCAATGACATCACCGAGCGCAAGCAGGCCGAGCAGGAGAGGCTCAGCATGGAGGAGCAACTTCATCAATCCCAAAAAATGGAAGCAGTTGGAACCATGGTGGGTGGCATCGCTCATGAGTTTAATAACATATTGCAGGGCATCTTTCTCTATGGAGGCATATTGACGGGTCAGCTGCAAGACAATGAAAATGCCAAAACGAGTTTAAAAGTCATTATGGATGGTAGCAAACGTGGCGCAAAGATTGTGTCGCAAATCATGGCCTTCATGAAGCAGTCTGAGGCAACAGTAGAAGCTCATGACCTCAAGCTTATTTTGCAGGAAGCCATTGAACTTCAGCGAGCAATAACACCATCCCGGATAGAAATTATTGAAGACTATGCCGAGGATTGTAAGCGGGTTCGCTGTGATCCAACTCAAATGCATCAGATCATAGTTAATCTGTGTAATAATGCCCAGTATGCCATGCCCAAAGGTGGTACCTTAACGGTTGGACTTAAGGAGATATTGTCCTCACAAAAGAATAATGAGCAGGACCAGACCTTTTTGGAACTGAGTATATCAGACACAGGCATGGGAATGGACAAGGAAATCTTAGACAAAATCTTTGATCCTTTCTTTACGACAAAAGAAGTAGGAGAGGGCACTGGATTAGGCTTATCCGTTGTTCATGGTTTAGTTGAACAAATGGGTGGCAGCATCACCACCACGAGTAAGCTGGGCAAAGGGAGTACTTTTAGGATTCTGATCCCAACCATAGATGTTTAAAAGGCTATGCTACCCCCAATTTCAGGCAAAAATCGGATGTTCGCTCCTATCAATAACCCCGGTTTATGAGACTGCTAAATAGTGCCTGAATTATGAGACACCGTTTTTGAATCATCATAAGCCAAGGTAGGAAGAATAAGGTGTCGTCGAAAATGGATATTTGCGACACGTTTTAAGTACATGTCGTCGGTGAAGACACGTTCCACTTACTTGATATCCTCGTCTAGCTTACTACATATTTTAATATAGCCGAAGCATATACTTTCAATTAGCCGAAATGAATATTGTTCTTTAACATATCTATAAATAGATAAAATATCGATATATTATCTTTCAAAGGATACTGTTAGGGTATATCTTTCTTAAATCAATCAGGATTAGGAGAATGAAAAATGCCACAGTTTGACCCAGATATACCATTCAATAATCTACCCCCACTTCCACCGATGAAGAATGTGGCTACGAATAAGGTTTTACAGCGGACTACTCCTGTAGCCAGGGCCGTTGCCGAGCTAAAAGGTGTTGGAAGAGTGATCCCAAATCAAGCCATCCTAATTGACTCACTCATTCTCCAGGAAGCAAAGGCTAGTACTGAGATCGAAAATATTGTTACTACAGCGGATGCTGTTTACAAAGCTTTTAGTGCAAATTCAAAACAAGTAGATTCAGCAACTAAAGAAGTTCTTCGATATCGTGAAGCACTCTGGTATGGATATAACCAGCTAGAAAAGCATCCTGTTTTGAGCACAAACTTATTCATCGATTGTGTCCGGATATTAAAACAGAATAAAGCTGGTATTCGGAATACACCCGGAACCAAGATTGTCAACCCGGCCAAAGGTGAAGTCCTCTACACTCCTCCAGAGGGTGAAAGCAGGATCCGGGATATGCTTGGTGATTTGGAAAAATACATTCACGAGGAGGATGGACTCGATCCACTCATCAAATTGCCGCTGTTGCACTACCAATTTGAAGCGATTCACCCATTTATGGATGGAAATGGTCGCACAGGACGTATTCTAAATCTGCTCTATTTGACACACCAGGGATTATTGGATTATCCAGTTCTATACCTTAGCAAGTTCATCATCGAGAATAAAAATGATTATTACAGATTGCTGAGGGGAGTAACATCAAATCAGGAGTGGGAACCTTGGATTCTGTACATGCTAAATGGTATTGAAGAGACAGCCATCTATTCAAGGGATAAGATTCTTGCAATCAAAGAATTAATGGATACAACCGTCGACAAGGCAAGAGATATACTTCCAAGCAAAGTCTTCTCTAAGGAGTTGATTGAGCTTCTCTTTGAACGCCCATACACAAAAATACAGCACTTAATGGACAAGGATATTGCAAAAAGGGAAACCGCTTCCATGTATCTAAAGGAACTTGAGTCTGTTCATCTATTGAAAAGTCAGCGTGTAGGTAAGGAATTCCTTTATCTCAATACAGGCCTTTTCGAACTCCTTTCGCACTAGCATAATAACGCCATGCAATACATATCTATATAGCTCAGAAATATAGATATGTAAGTTAAACATGTCTACGGCATCGACATGTAATCAAGACATATCTAAATCGGGTTTAATAATAGATGTGTAATTAGAACATGTCTATGGCATCGACATGTAATCAGGACATATCTAAATAATTATAGATATGATGTGAAATGGGTGTCAACTAGATCGAGGTGTCTTACCTGGGGGTGACCAACTCAATAACCAGGGTTTATGAGACCCCATATTAACTCTGTTTGATTCCGATACGTATTTGAGACGATTTCTCTATATGGGGATGGAAATTCTATTTGTCATGTAGGGGTAGTAGGTATATAGATATTTAGCTAGGACTGCGTTTCGTGCCCCCGGGTCATTAAATAGGGTCGTTTATGAGACTAAATTCGCAGGCTCCGTCAAGCCCTTGCAAATCCAGTAAACAGAGTCTCAAAACCCACCTCATAATTTAAGTATCCCCATTGACTATATTGAGAATCACAGGCGCACTCCTGAGAACTCTTATTATGCGAAAATATTCATTCCCTTTCTTCCACAATCAGTATTTCTCACCAAATACGACAAAGCCCTGCTCCCAGGGGAGCAGGGCCTGTGTGAAACGGAGGTTGTGTAACCCGCTACGACGGGTGTGGTATCACTCGATACCCTGTATTGCTACAGTTTCATATTGTCCTGGCGTCTGATATAGGCCGGGACGGAGAGATCATCACTAAAGTGCATGATCACATCTTTCTTTGGGTCTTCTTGAAGTCGTTCATAAGCAGATGATGCCATGCGTTCCCGATTATCCAGGCTGTCCATACGGGCAGCAACGACAGGTTCATTGAAGTCCGGGATGGGTGTGTCAATGACGATCTCTTCAGGCACTTTTGCTTCAGCACTTGGCATAGTAGGATGATATGCTCTGGCTGCTTGTGTATCTCTGTTGTCAAAACGCATGTCAGCATCCTGGTGGAATCCGGTTGCGATAACAGTCACCCGAATCTCATCGCTCATATTCTCATCAATGACGGCACCCAGGATGATGTTGGCCTGTTCGCCCACTTCGTCAAAGATGAGGTTGGATGCTTCATCAACTTCAGCCAGGGTCATACTTGGACCACCAGTGATGTTAATAAGCAGTCCCTGAGCACCCTTAATATTGGTGTCATCAAGCAAAGGTGAGGAAATGGCGGTCTGAGCGGCTAATACAGCGCGTTCTTCACCAGAAGCTATACCTGTACCCATGATTGCATCTCCCATGCCTTCCATGACCGTTTTGACGTCTGCATAGTCAAGGTTGATGAGACCATGGACGTTTATGAGGTCCGAAATTCCTCGGGTTGCCTGATGCAGTACTGAATCTGCTTCAAGAAATGCATCCACCATGCTGGTGCTCTTGTCCACAATGGATAAGAGACGCTGATTTGGAATCACGATGAGCGTATCAAGGTATTCTCTCAGTTTCTCCACACCTTCCCGACCACGTTTTGAACGCGGGGGACCCTCAAAGCGAAAGGGAGTGGTAACAATCCCAATGGTCAATGCACCAATTTCTTTGGAAATACGGGCAACGACAGGAGCAGCTCCCGTACCTGTTCCACCTCCCATACCGGCGGTGATAAAAACAAGATCAGAACCATCAAGAGCTGCGGATATGGATTGCGCATCTTCTTCCGCGGCGGCTTCACCCACATGGAGTTTTGCGCCAGCACCGAGACCCTTGGTAATTGTCTTACCAATCTGAATCTTAACATCCGCTTTGCTGTGCTCCAAAGCCTGAGCGTCAGTATTTACCGCGATAAATTCTACACCGGAAAGTGCTGAGTCCACCATGCGATCAATTGCATTGCTGCCTGCACCACCTACACCTATAACCCGTATACGTGCTTTCTGTTCTTTTAAGCTGTCGAATTCAAATAACATGGTTGTATCCTCCGTTTTGTTATTGTTTGTTTTTAAAAATTATTTTGAAAAAAATCTTTAATGCGGGTGAATAGACTTGCCAGGCTACCACCATCAACTCGTTTTGTGTCCTCTGATTGAAATTTGGCCGCATAGGCGATGAGTCCTGTTGCTGTGGCATATTCAGGACTGTCAATCATCTCAGTTGTATCATTAAAGCCGATGGGGTTACCCATGCGAACAGGGAGCTCGAATACTCGCTTAGTGAGCGATAGGATTCCAGGTATCTTTGATCCACCCCCAGTGAGGACGATGCCTGAATTAAGATGTTTTAGCATCCCGTTTTCCTGAAAATTGGCTTTCACCAGCTTCAATATTTCATCCATACGAGCTTCGATATACATGGAGAACTCAACTTCGTTGAGATTGCGATCCTGTCTGCCCCCAACACCTTTTACATCGAACACCTTATCTGCAGCCGCTTCATCCGTGAAGCAATGGCCGTATTTCAATTTGAGTTCATCAGCCTGTTCTTCGGTGATCCTTAGAATCCCGGCAATATCCGTTGTGACCTGATTGCCGCCAAAGGGCAGGGAAACGGTGTGCTCCACACCGAATTTGGAAAGGACGATGGCATCGGTAGTGCCAGCTCCAATATCAATGAGACCCACACCGATCTGTTTTTCCTCCTCAGTCAGCACAGATTGAGCAGATGCGATGGGTTCAAGAACAAAGTCTTTGACCTGACAGCCTGCATGGCGTACGGTTGAAATAATATTTTTGGTACTGGCGGTCGCTGAGGTCACCAGGTGAACCTGGGCTTCCAGGCGACGTCCATTCATGCCGACTGGATTTCTTAGGCCAGCCTCGTCATCCACTGCGAATTGTTGAGGGATCACATGGATGATCTGGCGACCATTTGGGAGACCGACAGCTTTTGCTGATTCAATGACCCGGTCCACATCCTCCTGGGTGATCTCTAATTCTTTGCCACCGGATTTTCTGCCGAGGTCTGCAATTCCAATCACACCTGTCGCATTCAAACTAAAAATGTGTTCTCCGGCGATACCCACCGTCACTTGTTGAGCTTTGATCCCGGCGCTGGCTTCAATGGCATCCAGAGCTGCACGTATGGCATTTGAGGTAGCTTCAATATCTACAATTGTACCTCTTCTCAGACCTGTGGAAGGTGAACTACTAATACCCACAATCTTGAGGGTATCATCATGATCAGGTTCTGCAGCAATGGCGCAAACCTTCGAAGTACCTATATCAAGACCAATGTATATTCCACGGCTATTCATTGTTATTCTCGCTCCTTTACGATAACCTGACGATCGAATCGCAGATCGATATACTGATAGGGGCTAATTATCCCCGCATCTGAATCCTCTGAAATGAATGCAGCTAGAATTTGGCTATTAATGACAGCATCATCTTCGTTTCCAAGGAGGACACTCGTTCCATGCGTTGCGGATATCAGTTTGATTCCACGGCGGTCATAGGATATCTCAGATATATCCAGATAAATATTTTGGTAATCCCGGCGGATCAGCTTCAGGAAGTTCACCAGCATTTTGATCGTCTCATCGGGTATGATCTCACCTATTTGAAATGCCCGAGGATCCATGTTGGTACCAGTAATGATGGGAAGATTGTAAAGCATTCCCTTGTCCGGCAGTGGCAGGAGGGTAGCCTTGTCATCCAGAGTCATGATCTCTTTTACCTGGATATAGGCAACTGGAAGAATATCATAGAGATAAATATCCAGTGTATTAGGATAGTGTCTTGTCACCTTTGCGCTTCTGATCAGGGGGTATTCTAAAAAGCTGGATTGGATCCGATTAAGATCAATGGCGCGAAGCGGTTTACCAAGATAGGGTTCTGTTAGGCTGCTGACCCGTTCCTTACTCATGGTGCGCTGTCCATAGAGATTGATTGATTCAATGGTGTCAGCCTGAACAAAATTTGCATAGCTGAGCCCCAGGAAACCTACAAGCAATAGGCTGAGAGCGACGGTTGCGGTAAACAACCAACTCATGGGCGGGATACTATAAATAGCACTTTTAGCCATTTACACAGTTTCGCCTATAAATAATTCGTGTAGTTTCCAAACATCACCTGCGCCTAGAGTGATGACCATATCACCGCTGATCAGGATTGGTTTCAAGTATGCGTAAACATCATCCAGGGTGGGTTTAAGCAGAATATTTTCTGCACCATTCACGATTAACTGAGAGCTGACACCCGCAATCGGTAGCTCACGGGCCGGATATATATCAGTGACGATGGCAATATCTGCCAACTCAAGTGCCTCTGAAAATTCAAGGGCAAAATCTCGGGTTCTGGAATAGAGATGGGGTTGAAACACTGCTATGAGCCTGGAATTCGGCCAACCCTGTCTGGCTGCCTCTAATGTGGCGGAAAGCTCAGAAGGATGATGAGCATAATCATCAATGAATAGGACACCGTTTGTAAAAGCACGTTTTTGAAAGCGACGTTCAACCCCGCGAAATGATTCCAACCCCCTTTTGATGGATTCAAAATCAATCCCCATCGACTCGCATAGAGCAAAGGCTCCGAGTGCATTCATAACATTGTGATTCCCAGGCATACTCAGCTTGATCTCACCCAGAAGAACCCCATGCTTCAGAACTTTAAATTGACTGGTAAAGCTGTCCATTTCCAGGCGAGTTGCTTGAAAGTCCAGTCCTTTGGAGAATCCATAACGAATCACTGGTACTGTACTTCTGTCTGCCAGGTTTTTCAATTCTTGATCGTCGCCCTGAATAACCAGGATATCATCTTGACCAAGTTTGGAAATAAACTTGAAAAAGGTGTCACGCAGATCCTGGATACCATCATAAATATCCAAATGGTCTGCTTCCAGGGTCGTGATGATAATTCCATTGGGCTGGAGGGCGAGAAATGAGCGATCATATTCATCAGCTTCCAGAACAATGTGGTTTTGAACACCTAAACGTAAATTGGAATTAAAATTTGGCAATATGCCACCCACGAGGACACTGGGATCTAGATCTGCTTGAACCAGGATTTGGCCACACATACCTGTCGTTGTGGTTTTACCATGAGTCCCTGCAATTGCAATCGTATTCTTATAGACTGATGCGATCTGTCCCAGTAACTCAGCACGACGAATTTCTGGAATTGCATTTTTTTCGGCATAGGCCCGCTCGGGATTGTCTGATTTTACTGCACTGGAATAAACTACCAGATCAGCATCCCTGGCGAACTCAGCCTTGTGACCTATATGAATTTCAATATCAGCTGATCGAAGCGAGTTTAGCAAAACACTATCGTTTTGGTCAGAACCCGACACATTTTTTCCCTGCTGTTTCAAAAGAAGGGCCAGGGCACTCATGCCGATGCCGCCAATGCCAACAAAGTGGACATTTCTGATTGAATCAAGCACAGGCATTCACAATCTTCATGATACTGGCGCAGATATCCTTTGCTGCATCGGGCTTGCGCAAACTTTTCGAAGCTTCACTCATTCTCAGCAGATTATCACGATTTGTGAAGACTTCAGTTAACAAGGGGAGGAAAGCCCCCTCAGCCAATTCGGATTCAAGGATGACGCGGGCAGCACCAGCTTTTTCCTGGCTACGGGCATTAAATTCTTGATGATTGGCTGCCGCAGATGGAAGGGGGATCAATATTGCCGGCAAAGCAAAATGGTTAATCTCGGTCAGGGTCATAGCGCCAGCTCGACAGACCATGAGATTGGCCAGTGAGTAGGCCTTATCCATTTCCTTGATAAATGGAACCAATTTTATCCGCGGATTACTACCCACGTGGCGTTGGCAATATTCATAATCTGTCTTGCCTGTTTGCCATAGTATCTGCATTCCCAGTTTTTCCAGATAAAGGGGAGCCTTTTTAACGAAATGTCGGTTGATGGCTCGTGCACCCTGAGATCCACCCATAATGAACAGGGTTGGCTGATCACCCTGCAATCCAAAATGCTCTGCGACCTGTTCTCTTTTAGAAATAGACAGTAATTGTCTGACGGGATTCCCTGTTATCAGTGTATTCGCTCCCTTGAGATGTTGCTTAGCATCTTCATAGGTGAGAAAAATTTGTTTCGCTTTCGTTGCGAATAGACGTGTCACCATACCGGGATAACTATTCTGCTCTTGAAGAACCACAGGTATGTGATTTCTCAGGGACTGACGAACCGGAATAGCGCTCGCATAGCCGCCGGTTCCGATCATGATATGCGGATTGAACATTCGCAGTGATTTGTTGGCCCGATTAATGGAAATAGCAAGGCGACCGGGAAGGGCCAGATTTCTTTTAAGACCTGAAAATGATATGGACCTTGACAATCCTCGAATGGGGAGGGTCTCCAGCTCAAATCCAGCTTCAGGGATGAGTTTTGTCTCCATCCCATAATCGCTACCAAAGAACAGGAACTTAATGTCTGTGAACACACTTTGATCAACGACAGTACGCTGCAGTTCTTCTGCGATAGCCAATGCGGGAATGATGTGCCCACCTGTTCCTCCACCTGCGAAAGCTATGCGAAGCGTGTTTTGCATGGGATCAGTACTCAAGGTTCAACATCCTTTCTGAGGATAATATTTTACCTGATTCGTTATGTGAGGATATGTTGAACAAAATGCCCAACATGATCGCAGTGATCAGCAGATTTGATCCACCATAGGAGATCAGCGGTAAGGGTAAACCGGTCACTGGCAGAAATCCGGTGACAACACCGATATTTACCATGGCAAAACTGAAGAGTGAGAAGCTGATACCGATAGCCAGCAGCATGCTGAAAAAATCTGTCGAATTTCGGGCGATTCTTAAACCTCGCAAAAAGAGCAGCAGAAATAACAATAGAAAGGTAAAGGATCCAATAAACCCAAACTCTTCACCCAGGATGCTGAATACAAAATCTGTATGCGGTTCTGGTAGAAAGAGGTCCTTTACGTAGCTATTTCCCAGACCAACGCCTGCAATACCGCCATGTGCAAGACCCATCAGAGAGTGATGAATCTGAAATCCCTCATTGGCTATATCAACGTGCTCGCTCAGATGGGTCTTGATCCTCTGCCACATATAAGCATTACTCCAGGCATAGATTAAGGCAGTGACTGAGCCAAGTGAGAGGAAAGCGGAGATGTGACTGATCTGGACATTCCCCAGGTAGAACAGGATAAGAGATAGCATCATGATCATGAGGGATGAGGAAAGATCAGGTTGCACTGCAATCAGAATTACAACGCTGGACACCAAAACAAATATGGGTAGGATACTGGCCTTAAAATCGTGGAGTAGGTGCTGTTTTCTATGGAGGTAATCAGCAATGAAGATGATCATTGCCAGGCGCACAAAATCAGCAACCTGAAGACTAAACCCGCCAATGTAGAGCCAACGAGCAGGATGGGTATATCCATTCACTTTATTGTAGAGTAATACCCCAACAAGCAGGGCAAAAATTCCAACAAGGATTACATAGCGCAAGGGTCGAAAATACTGATGGGGAAACCTCGCGAATATCATTCCCAGCATAATGGCAATGCTACCATTGATCAGATGTCGTTTCAGATAATGGGCCGAGTCAGGATGCTGTGAAGTCGAGGCAGAATACATCACAACTGAGCCTGCAACAAAAAGAATAATAACTATAATAAACAACACTTTATCTAGATGAAAATGTTTCACATCGACCATCCTTCTTTGGACTCTACAAGTGAGCGAAAATGGTCACCACGTGCTTCAAAGTTTTCGAATTGATCAAAGCTGGCGCAGGCCGGTGAGAGGAGGAGAATGTCCCCTTCCTCACCTTTCTCAAAACAATGGTCAATTGCAGCTTCTATTGTTTCAAGCTTGCTGGATTCTATGCTACGTCCGATTTGAGTTTCAATAGTATCTGCAGCGGCTCCAACGAGGAGGACCTCTTTTATTCTACCTTCCAGCAGGGGAATCAAACTGGTGAAATCCCCACCCTTGTCTTTCCCACCCAGAATCAACCATAACGGTTTCGAAAAGCTACCAATAGCCACTTCAGTTGAGGCAATATTTGTTGCTTTGGAATCATTATAACATCTGATGCCCTTTACCTTACCAACGTACTCGATGCGGTGAGGGACGGCTGCGAAGGTTATCAGTCCCTGGGCTAAGATCTCCGGTTCAGAAATGAAATCCATGACTGCTGCAATGGCAGCCAGCGCGTTGCTCAAATTATGACGACCGGGAAGCGGCAGAGCTTTGGCGGGTAAAACAGGTTTCCAGCCACTTTCATCCATGATGCCCAGGATGCCTTCAGCCAGCATGGCATCTCCACCGATCTGGCTATTCACGGCAAAGGTACGTTTATTTTCGACAATTATATCTCTGCGGGTCAACTCAGGGTCGTCCTGATTGATCACAGCTGTGGAATCGTGATCCAAGTTTTTTAATAGACACAGTTTCGATTCGTAGTATGCTTCAAGGCTTGAATAGCGATCCAGATGATCGGGTGTCAAATTGAGGATCACTGCAACCTTCGGTTTGAAGGTATCAATGTTATCAAGTTGGAAACTGCTGACTTCAAGAACAAAGATGGGTTTTTTGGGATTTTCATCAAAACTTTGCATCAAGACTTCAGAAGCCGCAACGCCCACATTGCCACCCAAATAACTATCATATCCAGCTGTTTTGAGAAGATGATGAATCATGTTCACTGTAGTGGTTTTACCATTTGAGCCGGTAACGGCAATAATAGGAGCATCAATAAACCAGGAACTGACCTCGATCTCCGAATAAATAGGAAGTCCTTTGGCTCTGATCTTTTGAATAATTTCCGCATTCTCAGGTATCCCTGGACTGACAATGACAAATTCACAATCAAGGACATCTTCAGAATGATAGCCAAACTCAAATTCAGCATTTATGTCAGCCAGGATCTGGCGCTTTTCAGCGGTGAACTGGTTTGCATCCAATTCACTAAGCAAAACTTTTGCACCAAAATGACTGAGTAAACGAGCTGCACCCATTGCTGAGCGTTGACTTCCCAGGATGCTAACCTTGCGATCTTTAAATTTAGCAGTATCCACAATTACCTGATCTTGAATGTTGTAAAGGTGAGAAAGGCGAAAAGGATTCCGATGATCCAGAATCGGATCACAACCTTGTTTTCATCCCAACCTTTAAGTTCGAAATGATGATGAATGGGGGCCATGCGCAAGATCCGCCGACCTTCCCCGTATTTCTTTTTGGTATATTGAAAATAGCGCACCTGGACAATCACTGAGATCGACTCCAGAATGAAAACTCCGGCTGCAAAGGGGAGTAAGAACTCCTTCTTTAACATGACAGCCACCGCCCCAAGTGCGGCTCCCAGAGCAAGCGACCCGGTATCACCCATAAAGACCTCTGCAGGTCGGGCGTTGAACCAGAGAAAACCCATCGAAGCTCCAATGAGGGCCGCACAAAAGACAGTGAGCTCTCCTGCACTCGGGAGATATATGATATTCAAATATTGACTAAAATCAGCTCGACCAGTGATATAGGCGATGCCGGCAAAGACGAGGGCGGCAATAGCCATAAGACCAGCAGCAAGACCATCAAGACCGTCGCTTAGATTCACTGAATTAGAAGTTGCCGTGATAACAAAGATCACAAAAGGTATGTAGATCCACCAGGATTTCAGATCGATAACCAGATCTTTGAAAAAGGGAAGCGTGGTAGCTGTCTCCACCCCATCAAATTCTGGATGAAGCACCATGACAAATCCTAGCACCAGGCCCAGGGATACTTGACCTAAAAGCTTATAGCGTGCGATAAGACCGCGCTTGGATTTTTTGACTGCCTTGAGATAATCATCGATGAATCCCACAATACCCATCCATAGGACTGAAACGATCATCATCTGGATGTAAATATTATCCAGGCGTGCGAATAGGAGGGTGGGGACGAGAATAGCGCCGATAATGATGAGGCCACCCATGGTAGGCGTGCCTGCTTTTACATCATGAGTTTTGGGACCGTTGGTCCGAATTGTTTCACCAATTTGCTTTTCATGGAGTTTGCGAATGATCCAGGGACCAACCAGCAGGGAGAACAAGACCGCTGTCGTAGCTGCACCTGCCGAACGAAATGAAATGTATCGGAATACGTTCAAGGCAGAGAAATATTCCTGGAGTGGGAGGAGTAGATGATAAAGCATTAGTTACTCTCCTTATAAGCATCGATAAATTCTTCTAACTTCATACTGCGTGAACCTTTGAGGTAAACCAGATCATCTGCTGAGATCGCTCGCAGGAGATGCTGGATAACAGCTGATTTGTCCACATTGTGATAGAATGAGTTATAGCCCAACTCTTCTAGACCTCGACGTGTTGCCATGACTTCCAGACCATAGAGTAACACATAGTCAAATCCGGCTTTTTGGATGAGAGCGGCAACGGCGTGGTGGAGTTCATCGCTTTGGCGACCTAATTCAAGCATATCAGCAAAGATCAGAATCTTCCGGCCCTTGCTCTGTATAGCTGCAATCGTATCGAGACCTGCTTCTGTACTGGCGGGATTTGCATTGTAGGCATCATTGAGGAAATGAACGCCATTGATCTTGAGCGACTGCATTCTCCCGGATTCACCCGGATAGGAAGCTATCATTTCTTTGATTTCTGGGGGTTCAAAGCCGTTATATGATGCGATCGTGATAGCGGCAGCAGTATTGAGCGCAAAAGCTTTTCCTGCCTGGGGTAGACGAATAGTCAGGTTTTCAAAGTGTAGATCATAACTGGCATTGGTATCTGGCCCCGACATGCTAAAAGATGAGGTCTGTCCATCTTTAAATCCGAAACGCACAGGGTCGTCATTTTCGCCAAGCAACTGCTCAATTCGAGGATCATCAGCATTGACAAAGATCTGACCACCACGAGAAAGCAGGAAATCAAACAATTCACCCTTGGTACTCTGAATGGTTTCAATATTCTGGAAGAATTCTGTGTGAGCCATACTGATATTTGTGATCAGTCCCTGAGTTGGCTCCGCTATATTGCATAAGTATGCGATGTCGCCTTTTTCACTGGCTCCCATCTCGATCACGGCCATCTCATGCGACTCATCCAGAGTCAATAGAGTCAATGGTAAACCTATATGGTTATTAAAATTACCACTTGTTGATAAAACAGAAAATTTAAGCTTTAGGATATGAGCAAGGAGATTCTTCGTTGTCGTTTTACCGTTGGTTCCCGTAATGGCTATCACTGGAATATTAAAACGTTTACGATGAGAATTGGCAAGATCTGCCAGTGATTTAATTGGATCTGCAGTGACGATGAGGGGGATGGAATGTTCCCATGAATCACATCCGTCCCAGAACGTGGAGGCCATGACAGCTGAAGCGCCACGGGAAATGGCATTTGGGATAAAGTCATGACCGTCCACCTGGGCACCACTAAATGCAACGAATAGGTCGCCGGCATTTAAAGTCCTGGTATCTATACTGACACCTGTCACAGGAGCACTAAATGTTCCTATGATCTTGACGTCAGGGAGCGACATAATGGTATTATGCTGAATAGCCATGCTGCTCCATAAATTGATTTACAATGTTCATATCGCTGTAGGGCAGTCGTTCACCCATGATTTCCTGATATGGCTCATGTCCTTTGCCAAGTATGGCGACAACATCACCATCCCCGGCTGCTTGCAGTGCATCCAAAACAGCCGAACTGCGATCTTGAATGATTTTAAAATTCTTACGATCCTCGCAACCCACAGCAATTGCATTAATGATGCTTAAAGAATCCTCTGTTCTGGGATTGTCATCAGTGATGATAGAAAAGTTTGCTAAGCGGGTGGCAATCTCACCCATGATAGGCCGCTTTCCTTTGTCCCTGTCGCCGCCACAACCAAATACGGAGATCAGTTTGCTAGCCGGGAAGGCTTCAGACAGGGTTTGAAGCACTGTTTCGACAGCATCGGGTGTATGGGCATAGTCAACGAAGACCTTGAATGGTGCACTATTGGACATCATCTCCAGTCGACCAGGTACGCTTGGGAGTGTTGTCGTCGCCTTGCGGAGTAGTTGGAGATCGCAACCCAGTTCTCGTGCTGTAGCAAAAGCACTTAAAAGATTGTACATATTAAATGTACCGATGGTATTTGTTCGGATGGTAATTGTATCGCTGGGTGTCTTGATTCGGAGTTCCAGGCCCGAGTCAATGGCAGTTTGTTCCAGGAGACGATAATCAGCTAATGCATGGGTACCATAGCGAATAATCCTTGCCTGACATCCTTCAACTATTTTCTCTGAACGAGGGTCATCTGTGTTGATGACTGCCAGAGAATCATTTCCAAGCCCCAAGAAAAGAAGTTGTTTGGCTTTCAGGTACTCGTCAAAGTTTGCATGATAATCAAGATGATCTTGTGTAAGATTTGAGAAAATAGCTGCGCTAAAGTGTAATCCATCAACGCGTTTTTGAGCCAGGGCGTGAGAAGAAACTTCCAGAGTAACTGTTTCAGCACCAGCCTTCTCAAACGTACTCAATATATAAAAAAGATCATTCGCCTCAGGTGTTGTGTGTACAAGATCTATTTCCTGAGCATGGAAAGCTGCTCCAGTGGTTCCAATTCTGCCAGTTGGTATCTGGCATTCATTTAATAGGTGTTGCAGGAAGTAGTTACTTGTGGTTTTTCCATTTGTCCCTGTAATGCCGATCAGTCGGAGCTTTTCCTCGGGATGTGCATAAAATTCAGCGGCCAGGAGGGGTAGAGCTTCCCTGGAATCTGCGACACAGATGCCAAGCACATGATCGGGAATCAGAATATCATCCCGATCAAAGACCACGGCAACAGCTCCCTGTTTGATGGACTGATCGATATAGTGATGACCATCTGATACAAGACCACGCATGGCAATAAAAAGTGTATCCTTTGTTACTGCCCTGGAATCATGAGTAATTCCACTCACTTCAATATTTGCAGTTCGATTTGTCACTACTGGGGAGGGGAGGCACTTAATTAGATTATCTATGCGCATTATTCACCCAGGAAAATTTCAATATTTTGGCCGGCTTTGAGAGCTTTGCCAGCTGTTGGAATCTGACGGATGACTCTTCCACTACCATGGACAATCGGTTTCATACCCATGGCGTAGAGGCCGGAGAGGCTCATTTTCATACTCATGCCTTTGAGGTCAGGCATGCTCTGCTGCCCTGCATTTACTTTCATCACTGGCAGCGCGGCACTGAGTAACCGGCCGTTCAGCGATTCACCCGGTTTGGACTCATATTGATCCGTGTCCATTGGGCTTGCAGCTTGTAGATATGGATCGGAGGTATTTCCCCGAAGGTTATAAATTCTACGGTAAATTTCTTTTGCGATCGGTGCGGCGACCATTCCACCCGTATAACCCCTCTTTCTAGGGGTATCCACAACGATGATCAAAGTATATTCTGGATCATGAACAGGATAGAAACTCGCGAAGGATGCGATATACTTGCTCACGTACTTCCCGTTTTCCAGCTTCTTTGCTGTACCGGTTTTACCAGCTATCCGAAGATTTGGCAAGAATGCTCCTCCGCCTGTTCCCTGAGAAACAGCCTTTTCTAATATCTCGGCAAGCGTGTTCATCGTATTTTCGGACGCGACCCTACGAATGGCATCCATTTCATCAACCTTCTGCTCATAACCACTCGGTCTGCTGAAGGATCTGATCAATTGTGGTTTTAATAGCACGCCACCATTTCCAATGGCGGAATAAGCCATGGCCAGTTGCAGACTGGTCACTGACACTTCATAACCGATGGCTATTTCTGATTTTGAGACCGAGGACCAATGCTTACTGTTTTTTAAAGAGCCGCCATTCTCATAAGGGAACTGGATACCACTTTTTTCACTGAATCCAAATTTTCTGGCTGTGGCAAACAGCTTGGCGTCATCCAGGGCTTCCACTGCCTTGATCACACCAATATTTGAAGAATTTTGCATGACCTCTGCGAAGGTGAGATTTTCGAACGGTCGCCAATCCCGGATATCAAGCCCATGAATAGAGAATTTCCCATTTTCACAATCGAAAACATCCATCGGGTGAACCTTGTTGCTTTCAAGTAGGGCAGTTGCGCCAACGACCTTGAATGTGGAGCCGGGCTCAAAGGCTGACATGATGGGATGGGATGTGAGAGCTGCCTGAGTCACATCAGATCGATTGTTGGGGTCGAAGGCAGGTAGATTGGCCAAGGCCAGAACTTCACCAGTTGCTGGTTGCACCAAAACAGCCATAGCACGATCGGCATTGTGTCTTTCAATAGCCGCTCGCAATTCCTCTTCAACGATCACCTGCAAATCAATGTCAATAGTGAGACCGCAATCATCTCCATTAATAGCACCTTGTTCTCTAAAATCGCCTCGTATGCGAGTATTCCCCTGTCCATCTGAGCCTAATTCCTTCCAACCAACTAGTCCTGCAAGCTGGTGATCATAATGGGCTTCCAATCCGGACAGACCTCTATTGTCAGTCCCAACAAAACCAATCAGGGGAGCGGCAATGTTTCCATAGGGATAGTAGCGCCGAACATCTGCCTCTACTTGAATCCCTGTCGGTAAAGGTGATTGGCTTAATTCACGACCCAAAAGGGGACTGACATTGCGTTCCAGATAAACAAATGATTTATCTGAGTTCAAACGATTCAGATAGTAGCGCTTTGATTTGTTAAACGTTTTGCTGAAGAGTCTGGCAACTGCATCCTTATCTTTAATCTTTGAGGGATGAGCCGAAAAAGTGAAATGTTCAATATTGTCCGTTAACTTTTTGCCATTTCGGTCAAAAAAGTTTCCCCGGAGAGGTGGAATGGACACTTTTGCCTCAAACCGGGATTCAATTGCTGCACCGAGACGTTCGGCATCCACCACCTGTATGAAGAACATCCTGCACACAAGTACTAACCAGAGCATAATGGAACTAATTACCACGATGATGTAGCGACCACGGAACTTTTTGTAGGTCATACTCATCTGATGCTGACCCTGATCTTACGTGGTTCGGGGTTGGGCTGTACCAGGTCTAGTTTTTCGCGGGCAATTCTTGAAAGATTATCTGGGCGATGGAGACGATTTCGCTCACCCTGAACGAGGTTGTACTCGCCACGGAGTTTGATTTCCTCAGCTTTCAGGGAATTAAGTTTAACAGCACTTGACCTGACCTCTTCACCAAGCCACACATAGAGGAAGAGCAACCCTGCAACGATGGGAATCATCCCGATATACAGGATGGTTTTCAAGATCTCATTGCGGGTTTCAGTTTGACGCATTACTCGTCCTCTCAGCGACGCGAAGTTTAGCACTCCGAGATCTGGGATTGAGGTCAATTTCTGCCTGAGTAGCGATAGTCGGTTTTTTTGTAATTCTGGATAATAGCGGAATTTTTATTTCATCATCCCTCATCCCCGGTTGGCGAGGAACATCAAGCGAGAGATCGCGAAAATGGTTTTTTACCATGCGATCTTCCAGGGAGTGGTAGCTAATGACCGCAATACGCCCACCAGGAGTTAAAACATGAATCGCTGTATCGAGAATACTTGAGAGAACTTCCATTTCACGATTTACCTCAATCCTGAAAGCCTGGAAGACCCGTGCCAAGGATTTATTGCGGAATCGCGGATCTACACTTTTAGCGACGGCCTCTCGCAGCTCATCAATTTGCGTTAATCTTTTGTTTTTCCGTAAATCCACAATTCTCTTCGCAATTCTGCGACTATGCCTTTCTTCTCCGAACCGGTAAATGACATTAGCGAGGTTTTCCTCAGAATACTCATTCAACACAGTTTCAGCGGTTCGTTTATTCGACCTATCAAAGCGCATATCCAGGGGACCATCCAGGCTGAAAGCAAAACCCCTCTCTGGATCATCCAGAGAGAATGAGTTTAGTCCCAGATCCAATAGAATGCCGTGGACCTTGCTTACGCCTAGATCCTGAAGGACCTGTTCTAAATTTTCAAAGTTCGTGCACTCCAGGTGCAAACTTTGCTGTATTGAGTTAGGGGAGAATTGTGCTAGAGCAGTCTGATCCTGGTCAATCCCGATCAGCTGTGCATCAACATTTAGTATTGAAGAAAGAGCTTTGGTGTGTCCGCCAAGACCGAAGGTACCATCAACATAAATTCCAGACCGATCGTTCACCAGTAGAGAGCAAACCTCGTCTACCAATACTGGTATGTGACGAAATTGCGTCTGGGCTACTGTTTTCACGAGGTTCTAGTGTAGCTATCAATGGCTTCAATATCCTCAGCATCAAGTCGGAACTCAGTTTCTTCATAGCGTGTTAAAATATCCGGATCCCAAATTTCGATCTCATCGATCATTCCTATTATTACGACATCCTTATCAATCCCTGCATGTGTGAGTAGATTGGCGGGTATCGCAACACGACCTTGAGAGTCGAACTTGAGGGGAGTGGCAAAACGTGTGGCCTGGCGTTTAAATGCACGATGCTCAGGCTTGATAGAAGAAAGCTTCAGCAGTTCCTCTTCTTTGCTTCGCCACTTGTCCAGTGAGTAGACGGCAATGTTTTCGTCAAGACCCCGTGTCACCACGAAAGTATCCTCACTAGTATCTGGAAGCGCTTTGCGGAATTTCGCAGGAATATTCACTCGACCCTTAGAATCGATTGTATAACGAAATTCGCCTGTAAATGTTGTAGTTCCCATTTCCCGTTTCAGCATTTTAGTAGCAGGGATAATTACCCACTATTACCCATAAATTAGGTAACCTTACCCACAATACAAGAAAAAAAGAGAAATTATGGAATATATTCTGAGAGAATTCTCCGATTTATTGGCGGTAAATATTCATAAACGAGTTGAAAATAGTGAATCTATAAGCTTAGAATACAAGGATTTATGACAGAGTAGTCCCCTTAAGATACGCAAGGGGGCCGGATGCATGATATTGACGGTGGGTAAAAAACCCACCAGAATTCAATTTATTTTAACTTGAGTCTTCTATGCCTAGAGGGTTGAATAGGTCTTTACGTGGGCGCCAGTGGAATCCGCGGTTACGATCAGCCAGGAGTTGCTGAAGGGTGATCCCGGCAGGGTATCCTGCCTGATAGAGAGTATTGCCGCATCACTGGGATATAGTTTCAGCTTCAGAGACTTACTTAATGTGAATGCATTGGACTGACCTGGCGCTTGATAAAGCGTATCATCATTTGCAGCCCCGGCTTGCACGATAATGGAGAGGAAATCCATTGAGGTGATGGTGAGACTATCATCCTTGCTAACGAGTAGTAGATCAGAAATTTTCATGGAATCTAAACTCTGGCTCAAATTCATTTCAGGGAGGAGTGGTTGTTTTTTGTGACCCAGGTCAGATGAATTCTGCTTGAGTAGGGTCTTACCAAAAATAATGACAATGATGAGGACCAATATTCCACCAATGAGTCTGGTCATATTGCTTTGAGAGCCTTTATTAGTCTGGAGAATATTCTGGGTCTCCGAAAGAGTTGCCCCACTCATGTCGACCTGAGCCAGCACATCACTAGTAAGGTTTGTTGGAATCCCCTGTTCACCGGTGAGCTTGAGTTCGTTTTCCAAGCCTCGTAAGATATCTTCTACAGGATAATCTATGGCAAGCGCATATGCTTTCATGAACAGGCGTATATAAGGGACTGGCAGAATGTGATAATCACCTTGTTCGAGAGCTTGCAGGATTCGAACGTTAATTTTCGTATCCTCTGAAATCTCTTCCAGGATAAGCCCTTTTTTCAGGCGATGGTTCCTTAGATCTTCATGAAATGCCACGGCTGCTCCCTCTTTGCTGTTCGTGCTGAGTTTAAGTATTTTTCCTCGTAAATCAAGCCCGCAGAGACTTCACATCCACCTTTTTGTGTGATTTCTGCACAGACGATAATCCGGGGTGATTCGGTGTATTATTTAAGCGTAATATTATTGCTTTGAAGTATATGAGTCAACTTGGAATATAGGTCTGAGATGGGCAAGCCAACCACATTGTAAAAACAGCCCTCAACCTTATCCACAAATATTGCTGAATAGTCCTGGATACCATAAGCGCCTGCTTTATCAAAAGGTGCCCCGGTTTCGATATATTGAAGCATTTCAGATTTACGCAATTCTCTAAAATGCACTTTGGTGGAGATATGATAGTTTTCCACTATCTGAAGCTGCAGATGTATAAAACTATACGCTGTGATCACATCATGTGTTTTACCAGAAAGCAGGGTGAGCATATGGAGAGCCTCATCTGAACCTGCAGGTTTCCCCAATACCTTTCCATCGATGAGGACGATGGTATCTGCTCCCAATACAAGGGCATGTGGGTTTTTCTCAGCAATATCCAGGGCTTTTTGCTGGGCGAGAGTTCTCGCATACTGAACAGGTTCTTCACCTGCAATGGGGGGTTCACTTAGAGTGCTCGGGATGGTAGTGAAGGGAAGACCGATCAGTTCAAGCAATTCCTTTCTCCGAGGCGAGGCGCTGGCTAGGATTAGATCGACAGCTTGCATCTAACGAGCGATAACGAGCTTCTGCAGGGATTGCCCCGGTTTTTTGAAATCAGCATTTTCAGCTTCAAGAACGATAATGTACACACCATTTGCCAGCCTATTCCCATATTGATCTCGACCATTCCAGGGAAAGGAATTGAAGCCCAGTGATTGATAGCCGATGGCTTCACTGTATATTTTTCTACCCGCCAAGGAATAAACTGAAAATAAAATATCCGCAGGATGGGAGAGCATATAGGTAACTTCTGTATCATCTATCATGGGATTGGGAAAATTAAACAAATCGTAAATTCTAAAATCATCTGCCCCAAAAAATGATAATCTCACACTTGCTTCATTTGGATTATTCTGACTATCCCATGCTTTTATGCTAATTAAATGCTCACCGGGGGGAATCTCGGTAAGATATGCAGATAGGCGACCAACATCTGAGTGGTCCAGATCATATTCAAAGAGCTCTGTCACATCCAGGGCATTGTCCCAATCTTCATCAATGGCCAGGGAGATCCCATGACCGGCCACACCTGTCAGATTTATGCCCTGAGAATCACTTATCTCGGCCTCCAGGGCCTCGTTTGCAGAGAAATGATCCCCATTTAGCAATACGCTATTTTCAGAGAGGAAGAGAATCTCCGGACCAGTATCATCCAGGGCAGTAGAGTCAGTGCCCAGGAATTTTAGGGTATCGATATAAATGCTCCCATCCAACCCGGTACCATCCCAGTACTGAACACTTAGGACACCGCCTTCACCAGTGTATTTGATGTCTTTTGGAAGGGTGAAATTTCCAGTAAATGTTTGATCATCAACTGAGATTAAGCCACGGAATATTCTCTTCCCGGGCAGGACATAAGAAATGTGACCTTCAATAGAAGTGTTCGGTATATTAAATGATCTGGTTACCGGGGTAGGTGTGTCGTACACCGTAACTGCAGCCCGGGCGCCTAGTGCCAGACTTGTATCGGTAATTCCTGAATAATGTACATTGCCCATTGCTCGCAGGGAGGTCGGACTAACAGATTGAATCTGACCTTTGCGCTGCGGAGAGGCCAGTCTCAAGGCAGGATCAGAAAGGAGGATATATTTTTCATTATTTGAGTCAGAGCCGATACCACCATTTTTTGCCATCATAATGGCTTCACCTACTGTAATGGATCTACTGCTCTCTATTTCAGGAAAGAGGAGGTCAAAAAAGTTCGAAAGAAGATACTTATTAAAAGTCGCATAGGTTTTTCGAGTTGCAGATAAGATTCCTACTGCACCATTACTTTCCATGAGCAAAAGTTCTTCGGGTACACAGGAAGTACCTATATCATCATATTTTGCCCAGTCACAAGTACCAGCGATCCAGAATGGTAATTTCATGCCGGTTTTAACCTGTCCTAGATCTGAAGAGGTGAATACGTTTTCCTGAGCCCATACATTAGGTGAGCCGTGTCCAAGATAATTGACCAGGAGCGTCCCATTGTAGAGTTTTTTAATGAGATCATCTCTTGCCCTTGGCTTTTTGATATAGGGAGAGTTCGGGTCTTGTTCTTCGGGGTATTCTGTTAAATATATTTTATCGACATAGATACTGTTGGGCATTAATCTAGCCACGGTGTTTTCAGTATCTAGAATGTGCTCAGTTTCAATGTAGGTGCTTGGTCTGAGGGGATCGTCAGCAACAAGAGTTACCGTGTTTCGCCAGATGCCAGGCACCGGTTCAGTCTCATAACTAATTATTTTGTCAACCATGATCTTTAATTGATCGGGTGTTTGTGCCGGGAGTCTCCCTATAGCAATATCGGGTAATTTGTCCAAAGCTCCTGAGGCCAGGTAGGTGTAGCGATCATCCGTAGCATACGACCGTACATCTGTGACCCCATCTTGCTGAAAGGTTGGGATAAGCATTTTACTCTGCCCGGTAATATTTCGATAATCAAAATCTGTATCTCCAAGTAACAGGACATACCTGATCCTTGGTTCAGTAGGGGACCAATGAAAATACACATAGTGAAGAAAGTGTTTTATAGCAGCCGGGTCTTGAGTCCCTGCTGAGAACTCGTTGTATATATCATCTATCGTAGCGATCTCCACAGTTAACCTACGATCTTCCTCCACTAATTCTTCACGTAATTGTTTTATCCTTTGAGCCTCACCCATGAATAATTCAGGTGTTATAATGATGTAATCAGCCTGCAATGCGCTGTTACGTAGGCTTGGAACGCCGAGATTGCTGCTGATAGTCAAATTCACCTGGATTATTTGGGAGTCAGAAAAACCAATGACTTCTCTCTTGCCCGTGTGATCAGTAATGAATGATCCATTTTCGATAAACCATTCTTGAACGGAGCTGGGGACACTGATGTCCCAGAAATGAAAATCCCCTGGGAGGTCAACGAAGTCCAATTGATTAACTGCTCCGCTTAGCTCGAGGGTTCCGAAAAGAAAATCATTTGAGGGAGCGAGTAGTCGATGGTATGACAAACGTAGACTATCCAAATAAATAATTGATGAGGCACTGCTATTGCTAGAGTTCAATTTGATACTGTTGGTTCCGTTTTGTAGCATGGTTTCGCTAGCAGTGCCACTGAAATGGGTATTCCTGTAAAGCGAGGATCTATTGGCTTTAGTAGTAAAAGGCAGCCCATTTATTTCAAATGTTAAATTGAGCCCAGATGTCCAAATATTATAATCATCAACAATTAGTGCATCGAGTTTGATCTCTGAATTCCTATCGAGATGATCATCGGTGAAGAGGAGCGTTAATTGATCAGAGGTACCGACAAGTTTTTCTCCCACCCAGTTCTCACCTGAGTGGAGCTGGTTCTGTAGTTCTGCTTCATGGAAGTATCTTTTCTCATAATTTGTAATAAGGTTGGTGGGTGTTGAAGATGAGCTGGTTTTTTTGTTCACTCGATACAGACTGGGTGCTTCATTCTCTGGTACACATAACCAATAGTATCGCTGCTTGCCGTAGAGGTGGGTGAAGTTGTCCCCCTTGAAATCTCCATTCAAGGGCTGTGCAAAAAAGATAAGTCTGTCATTTCCTGAAAAGGAGCCATCGTCCAAGCCTGTTCCACTCATGCTAATAGCTTTCAAATTAGGAGGTGGCTCAGCCGTATTGCTCAAGCCATAGGGGAGTGATCGACCTTCATAAAAGGGGGCATAAACCTGCCAGCTCAATGGATTAGTATCTGGTACACTGCCTCCAAACGATGCCACACTGATCCTGTGGATACCGGCATCGTTAATCGGGATTTGAAACCACTTTCCCGAAGGTAGATTATTCGAACTTTTTCTCAATTTATGTCTGGGTAACTTTGACCAGTTTACCGCCATATAGGCATTTAAATATCCCTGTATTAGATCGATTTCTGGACTACTTCCAAAACCCATGTCAGACTCAAAATCAAGCCTGAAGATTATTTTACTTAAACGCTGGTTAGAATTGGCGAAAGGTGAAATGAGAACTCTTCCTGTGGCATAGGACCTGAAGTCCTCAGAAGTCTCCAAATGGATCAATTGACTTTGCTTATAGACCGATAGCTCACTTTTGATTTCATTGAGGGTGGGTAACTTCTTGATCTCAGAGAGTCTCTCATCATACTTTAAATCAGTATCCATGATCTGGATGCGAGGTAATTGTCCGGATGGGGGAAGTAGTATGGGCAGGATAAAATGTGGAATCACCAAGTTTTGATTTTGGTCGTAACCATAGTGAGCATCTGGCCAATGAGGTGACTGGAATGTCTCACCGCCAAGCTCATGTGTTGCAATGCTCGGTTCTGAAATACTTATTTCAATGGTGATACTATTTGGTGATTTCTCCAGAACAGATATGTCCATAGCAAGGGAGAGACTAGTAAGAACAAATATTGCTAATAATCTGTGCATGCATTCCTAAACGTGAGCGCCATTTGAAAGTTCCAATTCAATTAAGACGAATAATAAATGAAATATTGCACCTGGAAAGGGAAATGATGGCTGTCAATATTGATTTTTTGAAAGAAGTAAGGAATTACAGAGCTTTAACCAGGGATGCACCGATATATATCTCTACACGGCGGTTGAGTTCCCTACCTGCCAGGTTTGAGTTGTCACCGATGGGTTGAAATTCGCCAAAACCACCAACAGCAAAAATGGAAGGGGGAAGACCTGTACGCTCTTGAAGTTGAACCATAATTGATTGGGCTCGCGCAGCACTCAATTCCCAATTGTCCCGATATTGAGCATTTTGTGTAAGTCGCATATTGTCCGTATGGCCTTCAATACGAATTTCAGAAGTCCATCGTAATCCTGATAATTTTATTTCCCTCAAAAAAACCGCCTGATCAGACTCCTCAAGGTGAAAAATATTTAAATTTTGGATAGAATTTGCCACAGCATCCAATTGGTATAAGTAGCTAGAGCGTGGCTGAGCTGAAGCTACTTCAAATAAGCGGGGGTCATTAAGTGTGATCTGCACACCTTTGGAGTTTCGGCTCACGGATATTCCCTCGATACCTGCTAGATCCATTGAACTTTTTAGTTCTATTGCAGCTTCATCTAGTCTTTCGCTGACCCAGCCATGGATTTTGTTGATTTGCCCTGCGTTGACTGAAATCATCATAATGAAAAATGTAATGAGAAGAGTGACCATATCACCATACGACAGTACCCAACTGGATCTTGCTTGATTAACTATTTTTTGCATCTCTTTAGACATGAGATCCATTTTCCAATTCTATCATCTGAATGTCAAGATAGATTTCAACGCGCCTATTCTCGTCATGTCGATTCACATCAACGAGTGGGTGAAAAGACCCATATCCGGATATTGAGAAAAATTCGTCGGGTACGGGTGTCTGTGTCATAAAAAACTGCATCACTTGATGTGCGCGAGCCGTCGAGAGATCCCAATTATCTCGAAATTCTGACGAATTTCCGAGAGGTACTGTGTCAGAATGCCCTTCAATTCGGACTTTTATTTTAATTGTTTTACCGTTTCCATTCATTCGAAGGATTATATCTGAATATTTACTTGGAATCTTTTCCAACTCAAGGCTACTTACTATTTCAGCAACCGTTTCTAGGTATTCTAGAAAATTATTTTCAATCCGGTCATCCCCAGATTTAAAAAAGCTTTGATTCCCAATTTCAGAGGGGATCAGCAGTTTAATTCCCTTTGAGCCAGCATGCTCAATATAAAGCCAATCGAGACCACGTTTTTGCTTTTCTCTAAGAACTTGCTTGTATACCACATCCTTCATCTTGTCAGCAAATTTGAATGTGGATTCGGCTTCATGCTCAGCCTTGAAAATGAGCAGAAGAAAAAATGCTAAAAGTCCAGTTAAAAAACTGCTATAAGTAACCTTCCACCCAGAAGATGCTCTTTCAGCAGATTGAGAGGGAACTGACATTTTGGACTATTCAGCAGGTTTTCTGGCGGATCTTCGCGTATCTTTGTCCACAAAAGTCAATAACTTTTCACGCATGATCAGCGGATGTTCCTTAGAATGTATACTCAGAATTCCTGCTTTAATGATCTTTAGACTGTGAACCTCTTCATCTGTCCTTGTTTTTAATTTTCCTGCAATTGGAATGAACAGTAGATTAGCTAAAAGTACTCCATAAAATGTAGTAACCAACGCAATACCCATCCCTCCCAATAGAGCTGCCATTGAGTCTTGTGCTCCTGCAGCATAGCTGTCTACGGAAGATGTGGAGGCTTGCTTTGTCATCATGAGGATCAGTCCCATTACCGTTCCTAATAGTCCAAATGCTGGAGCATAAGAACCCATATTGTAAAAGATTTCCTGTCCACTGGCATGCCTATCGATCATGGAATTGAGCTCATTGTCTAAGAAACTCTCCAACTTACCGGAGTCTCTTTCTAAAATGGCATTTTCCAGACCCATTTGTAGATAATGGTTTTCAATAGCATCGATGTTACTCTCTAATGATGGAATCCCTTTCTTCCGGGCTTGATCGGAATAGGTGGATAATTCTGAAATTATGTCCAGATGATTAATGTTTCCCTTCGTAAAAAAAACTTGGAGAGATACTTTTAGCAAGCCGATGACATTTTTAAACGGATAGTTGACTAATGTTGCTGCAATAGTTCCGCCGAGAACAATGGCTAAACCACGAAGATTAAAAAATGTTTCTGGCGGCGTCAATGTTCCTGGCTCGGACATACCGAAAAAAACCAGACCCAAACCAAATATTAGACCAACAATGGTTGCTATATCCATGTTTTCCTCTTTTACGTATTTCTTGTAGGTATCATATTATTCAGGATAGAGAGACTCAGCCCAGGCAATAAGGGTCGCAGATTCACTATCACTTAAACTTGCATCTGGATGTAGCAATAAATATGGGAGGAGTGGCATTTTGCCTTCCTCAAGCATTTCTACGATTTCGTTTGCTACATCACTGCTATCGTTGGCATCCATATTTGAGAAGTCTGAAAAATTTAAACGCTTTCGGCCTTGAATCACATCGCGAGTTATGAGAAAAGAACCAGGTGCAATTCGACTATACCAGGGCCATTCAGTTTCATTCGAATGACAGTCAAAACAAGACTCGACTAAAATATCTTGCACTTCAGGGGGTAATTCTGCAGTCTGAATAACGGCTGGATTGGTCTGATTCACGGGGATTAACTGGAGAACAATTATGACTCCAACAACTACAACAATAGCGAGATTTGACCTGGTCACCGTATCCTCCTAATAAGCAAGTATTACAACATAATTAATGTGGCTGAAATATAAAGTCTTATTTGTCAACGATATAGCCTGTTGACGAATAAAACCCTTGCTGTAAAAAGGAGTGTGTCCTGTTATGGATTATCGCTCCTAGAGCATTTTAAGACGATTGTCGACTATGTCGGCCACGTCGCGCAGGGACGTTAGATATTGTGTCCAAACCTCGTTCTGACGGGCTTGAGTCATTGTGTTTTTCAAAGACTCATATTGGTCTGCAAATGTGTCTTCTTCAAGCTCACTTTTAGCAATGAGCCTTACGATAATAGCTCCTCGAGGTGTTGAAATCACAGGCGAAATGGTTCCGGCAGTAGCGGTTTCCAGAAAACCGAAGATCTCAGGATATTGGCCGAGTCCTTTGATCGCTTCCGTGGCTCGGGCACCAGGAACTTGTTCAAAAACAGGATTTTCACGACCCTCGATCTTTACAGATTTCCAGTCAGTGTTGCTCTTTAACTGTGGGGCAAGCAGTTTTGCAGCTTCAGTAGCTAAACTCTGTTTCTTCTCATTCATGAGCTTGCGATTTATGGAGGGTTTGGCCTCGTCAAAAGGTAGATCACCGGCAGGGTCAATCTCAATTAGAGAAAAGATGGCAAAATTATTATCATTCTGCATGACAGGGCTATGATCACCCGCATTTGAGAGGTACGCGAATCTGACAGCGGACTGGAAGGATCCTAAACCGGAGACGAAAGCGTCCTGTCGTCTAAGTCGATTGGATGTTTTCACTTCCATATTTAAGGAATCAGTAGCTTTTTCAAAACCGATCTCATCAGCCAGAAATTCTAGGTTTTTGAGATCTCTGCGGATCTGATCACGGGTTGTTTCGCTTGGACGGACTTCAACGAGGATGTGACGAGCTTCAACTTCATGTTCACCCTCGTTACGTGTGGCTTCAACTTTTATCAGGTGATAGCCGAATTGAGTTAAGACGGGACCAACGACGGTGCCAACTTTGGCTGAAAATGCAGCTGCCTCAAAAGGGGCGGCCATTTTGCCTTTTCCAAACCAGCCCAGGTATCCACCATTGGGCGCGGAGGGACCTTCGGAATGTATCTGTGCCATTGTTTCAAACGATGCACCTGCAAGAATCTCGTCCTTGACATCCTTAATCAAATTGATTGCCCGTGTTGTATCGCTGGCCGTTGCTTTGACGGCTCTGGAAACGAACTGGAGGGTTCTGGTTTCATCTTTTTGATAATCTTCAATATTTTTAGAGTAGTAAGACTTAAGCTCAGGGTCAGCGATCTTGATCTCATCATTCTTCCAGAGGGATGATCTCACCAAAAGGTAATCCAGATCATAAATCGTATTATTACGAATAAATTCTGAGCGTATTTCTGCTTCAGAGACCTGGGCAGAGGCGATGACCTTTTGCTGCAATTTCTCGACAGGAAGGATTGAAGCAACTTGTTGACGCATGGCGGCAAAGAAATTTGCGGCCTCTGGTGAGCTGATGGCTTCCTGGTAGGCATTAAAGTCAAAGACGCCATCTTCACCTGCAAAATATTGGCGGACACTGGGATGCACATTCTCTGTGAAAAAATATCGGATCTCATCCGGTGCTACGGTGATTCCTTGATTTTCTACAGCCTGCCTAACAAGAATTTGGGTCACCATAGTCTCCCAGACCTGGTCGGTAAGCTGAAGCATCTGATCTTCAGTAGGTTCGGCTCCATTTCGTTGTCTGAAATTATCTCGTTCATTCTGTAGTGATCTCATAAAAGTCTCGCGACTTATCTCTTCATCATTTACCAGCGTAAATGCATTGGGTTGATTTCCACTTAGTAAATCAGTGATATCGGCACCCCCAACCAATCCACCGACACTCATGGTCAGTACGAAAACAACGACCAGGAAGATCATGATTCCAGCCATATTATCCCGCATTTTGTTCATCACACCCATTGTATTACTCCTCCTGCGCCGATTACAGCGTATATCAACTAATTAGTATGTTAAAAAAAGCCGCCCAATATAGTCTGACATATAGGGGGTTGCAATAGTGTCAGGTAGCCAAGTAAAAAACCACCCTGCACTAAATACCACAACATCGATATCGGATTAAATCAATGTCTACCGGACGACAAAGGTGACAATAATGATCGCTAATATTAAGTAGCAGAATATATTGCCATATGTATCAATCAAGCTTATCTATTGAATCAAAAATTCGACCGATTCTAATACTCGGTCTAATCTCTTTAATATTATCATGTAGGGGTGATTCCATGACCCAGTCTCATAAATTTACGAATCGACTTGCTCAATCGACCAGTCCATATCTATTGCAGCATGCCCACAACCCCGTGGATTGGTATCCCTGGGGTGAGGAAGCATTTGAAAAAGCCAAACGTGAGGATAAACCCATCTTTTTGTCAATTGGGTATTCGACTTGTCATTGGTGTCACGTTATGGCTCACGAATCATTTGAGGATGAGGAGGTAGCCCGATTACTTAATGAGGATTTTATCGCCATAAAGGTTGATCGCGAGGAACGTCCAGATATAGATCAGCTGTATATGAGTGCAGCCACCTCAATAATTGGCAGGGGTGGTTGGCCGCTTACAATTGTGATGGCTGCTGATAAACGTCCGTTTTTTGCAGGCACTTACTTTCCAAAAGAATCATCACCGGGGCGGGTTGGAATGCTCGATCTGCTTCCTCGTATAAGTAGCGCGTGGAAAACTCAGCGAAGGGAAATTTCCAGCGACATGGATCAGATTATGGCACTGCTGAAACAACAGAATGAAAGTGCCTCAGGGGATGTTCCTGGTCTCGAACTTCTTGAGCGATCCGCCAAGGAATATCGCAATAATTATGATCAACTAAACGGCGGCTTTGGATCTGCGCCAAAATTTCCCTCCCCTCATAATCTGGTTTTTTTGCTTCGGGAAGGGCAGCGAACGGGAAACACCGAATTGACAGAAATGGCTTTACATACGCTGACACAGATCCGGCTGGGTGGTATATTTGATCATATAGGATTTGGATTTCACAGATATTCAACCGATTCGCGGTGGCATGTCCCTCATTTTGAGAAAATGCTTTATGATCAGGCTAATCTTATGTTGGCATATACAGAAGCCTGGGAGGTGAGCGGGAATCCACTCTTCAAGCAAACCATTGACGAGATATTCTTATATCTATCTGATAAGCTCAAATCTCCAGGCGGTGCTTATTACTCCGCCGAAGATGCTGACAGTGAGGGAGAAGAGGGTAAGTTTTACGTCTGGTCATGGGAGGAGTTGGAGAAAGAAATTGAGGGTGGCCAACTCACTTTTATCGCTGAAGCATTTGGACTAAAACCAGCGGGAAATTTTACTGACGAAGCAAGTGGTCAGGCGTCAGCGGCTAATATTCTACATCTGGAATCTGAAAATGCTTTCAGGGAAATAGCTCAGTCCCCGAAATGGGAGCAGCTGCGCTTGGAGTTGTACAGGATTCGCGAGGGGAGAGTTCATCCAGGACTTGATAATAAAATACTCTGCGACTGGAACGGATTTGTTCTGTCTGCGCTTTCCAGGGCTGCTCAGGCCACGGGAGATTCTCGTTACGCAGATGCAGCCAAGGAATTAGCCGGATATCTGCTTAGTGAAATGAGTACAGAAGATGGAAAGTTGCTGCACAAGACTGGCAACAATGATTCGGATAAAATAGCCGGCTTCCTGGATGACTACAGCTATACGATTCAGGGGTTGAGGAACTATTATGAAGTAAGTTTTGAGCCAAAATACCTGGAAGAAGCCATCCGGCTTCAGAAAATACAATTGGACCAGTTCTGGGATGAAGATCAAGGAGGATTTTTCTTTTCAGCAGAAGGGGAAACCGATCTTCTCATTCGTCAGAAGGAAATTTATGATGGCGCCATGCCCTCTGGAAACTCCATAGCAGCCCTGAATTTGTACTTTCTTGGACGGATTAGTGAAAGCAAAGCATGGGAATTGAAATCCTCCAGGATTGGGGCAGCCTTCTCTGCTCAAATTCAGCGCTCTCCCAGGGGCTTTTCGGCTCTTCTCCAGAGTACTCAGGTTCAAGTGTCTGGTTCAAAGGAAATTGTCATCGCCGGCTCCGAGAAGGATCTGCATGCCGTCACTAACGCCCTCAGGAACTATTATAATCCCTTCACCAGCATACTCTACCATCCTGAAAGTGATCCTGAGCAAATCGAGCGTATCTCTGATTTCACCCGGTATCAAAAATCTATTGATGGGGGATTAACGGTTTATATTTGCGAAGACTATGTTTGTCAACAACCCCTTACTGATCTGGATAAACTGAATACCGTCCTCAAACAAGGTACTGGAAAGTAATTAATGGTAAACCTCACTGTTTTAAAATCTTGCACGGCGATCATTCTTGCTGGGGGTAGTGCAAAACGCATGGGTGAGGATAAAAGGTTTCTTAAAGTACACAATGAGAACCTCCTGGATAGGCAGGTGAGTATCCTGCGTAAACATTTCGATCGAATCATTATTTCTGCCAATGATCCCGAAAAATTAGCCTATTTGAAATTGCCTGTCATTAGAGATGAAAATCTTGGTAGGGGACCGCTTGAAGGATTGACCTCAGTCCTGGGAGCGTCGAGGACGGAATATAATTTTGTTATTGCCGTGGATATACCCCAGATCGACATGGAATTGGTGGGGAAGATGAGCACTCATATGCAGCACGCCTCCGCTGTTATTCCAGTTTGTGTGGATGGGAGGATCGAGCCTCTCTTCGCATTTTACTCCCGTGGGTGCATCCCAATATTTCGTGAGGCCTTAAATGGTGGCGAGCTCGCAATTCACAGGGCTTTGAAAAGATGTCCCGTTTACCATTTCCCAATGCAGGGTGAAACACCTTTAAGAAACCTCAATCGGCAGGAAGACTACAAAAAATATATCAAGCAGTTGGGATAATTCCTTTTTGGATTAAACGCTCTATCTCCTCCAAATAATTTGAATCTTCTGCATCCAACATGCGTGTTAACTCCAGACCGGAAATTCGTCCCCAAATCAGATGCGCCTCGGGACTCAAGTGCAGATTGTGTCTCAAATTTACAATAAATAGTTTTATCGCCCTTTGCTCCAGATGCATGGAGGCTTGGTGATGATCAAGTGAGCGTTTTATTTCTGCCTGATCCAACAAGAGTCCGATATAGGCATCAACCAGTCGCTTATCACCCAGAAGATTGAAAGCGGTATCCACATCAACCATCTCAATTATATCCCCCTGTTCTGGCATGAGGGTGTGCATCACCGCATCAAGCGATTTTTCTGCAGTGTCAAGTGCGCCTTGCTCTTTTAACTTCATGGCAGCGATGATTAGTTCACCCATCATCTGGATCATTCGGAGAATGTAATCTTGCTGAAGAATAGACATCTTTCACCTTGTGAATGAACCTCGGAATCATTAAAATTCAGAGTATCCGGCCTAAACTAATCCTGGTAACAATCAATTACTAATCATCTGATGACGATATGAATTTGTCTGTTAGCTAATTAAGGATTAAACTGTTTACGCGAGAATAGCATGAGAGGTGCCAACGCATGAAAGCCAAAATAACACAAATCAGTAAGTTTAAGAAGAATACAAGTATTCAGGGCTTTTTCCTCGTGCGGGCAAAACACTTGCGGAGTACACGTAATAATCATCCCTATCTGCAGCTTGAATTGCAAGACAATAGCGGCAGCATCGAAGCTAAAGTTTGGGAGGACGTGCCAGCCTTTGAAAAAACATTTGAACAAGGTGACGCAGTCGTTGTAAAGGGGCGGGTCAGTGAGTATGCAGAGCGCCTCCAACTCGAAGTGGAAGATATCGCAAAAGCATCACCCAATAAACACGCGGATTATGGTTTTGATCTGGTAAAATTGATTCCGGCCAGTTCATATAATGTTGATGTAATGTGGAATGAGCTTGCTAAAATTATCAAAGGCATGAGTAATTCGTTCCTGAAGACCCTCATTTCAACAATCTACAAGGAGCATGCTGAGCTTATTAAGCTTCACCCGGCTTCAATGAAATTGCATCATGCCTGGCTGGGTGGCTTTCTTGAGCATATTTTATCCATGGCAAAAATAGGCGTCTTTCTCTCAAAGCATTATTCCCTTGATCAGGATCTTCTCCTGGCAGGTATCTTGCTCCATGATATCGGCAAGATTATTGAACTTAACCCTGCCCAAAAACCGGGCTATACTGATCCAGGAAAGCTGATTGGTCATATCGTTCTTGGCCGAGATATGGTCAGAGATACCATCAAAGGAATTTCGGATTTTCCAGAGGATCTCCAGTTAAAAGTCGAACACATGATCTTATCCCATCAGGGGAAGTATGAGTGGCAGTCACCGAAGCAGCCGAAGTTTCCTGAGGCGCTTTTGCTACATCAGATAGATGAGATGGATGCCCGGATGAATATGATGGAAGAAGCCATTGCTAAGGACAACGAGAGCGGCTCCTGGACAAATCGATTTAATTATTTTAGAATCCCGCTTCTGAAGGGTGATCTGGATGGAAATGGGAAACAATAAACCTGATCAAAATCTATCGGTGGGGGAATACCGAAGACTCGCCCTCATATCTCTCTGGGTGGGCCTCATCGCAACAGTGGGAATCGTCTTTGCATTCATTCCCAATGTAGAATTGGTCATCCTTGTAGCATTCCTCGGTGGAGCAGCATTGGGAGCCCGGACAGGATTTTTTGTTGCAGTGCTGGGCGAAGCTATTTTTTCTGCCATTAATCCCATCGGGTCTGGATTGGGTTTCCCCATTCTTTATCTATTTCAAATACTCAGTGTTGGCTTTAGCGGAATGATGGGGGGCTTACTTGCGAAATCCCTTTTATCTATGGATTCATTGATCCAAAAATCTGCGCTCTTAGGACTCAGCGGATTTGTGATCACTTTATTTTATGATTTACTCACTGCTCTCAGTTTTCCATTGAGTACGGGGCTCACGGAGGGAACTCTCTGGGGAACCATAGCCACCGGGCTGGCCTTCTTTGTGATGCATATGGTTTCAAATACGATACTATTTACACTCTTTGGCCCTGGTCTGCTGCACTTAGTTGAGCAACAACTACTTATGCACGGTCTGGATCGGAATTGAATTGAGCCGCTCCAAAGTATTCTTTTTATTCCTCCTTCTACAATCCACTCTGTTTGCCCAGATAGACCACCCTGCGCATTTCAATTCCGCATATCCTGATTTTGGGGCAACACCCGGTACCTGGGGCAATATTCAGATCTATCGTCCTTTTGGCTTGCAGGGCATCATCATGGACAATTGGCAGGATCTTACCTGTCTGAATCCCATCAGTGGTGATATCTTCAATACTGATAGGCAGGGATGGATGCCCGTGGGAACAGATGTATCCGTATGGGGACAGACGCATCCCGCATTAACCGCTCCAGCAGATACGACAGCCCCCTCGGTCATGGTCAATTATAAACAGGGAGAGGCAGACTTTAATGACTTCACTGTGTGGTACCATAATAGTCTGGGTGATGCCATACGCTATGGATGGACCACAAAGATAAGGTCACACCAAAAGTTTCTTGGGGTAACCGCTTTTGATGAACAACGCCACCGAGCACAGGTCGAGAGCGAGTTGGAGGATAGTAGGCTCAGAATTGAATTAGGCTATAAGCACCAGATCAATCCTCTGTATATGTTCGATCTGGATACAACGACTCAGATTCTGAAATACGATGATGACCTTCAGCTTAATTCTGAGAGATGGGATGGAAACATTCATTGGCAAAGCAATGATTCAAGTTCCCATCGTTCCGAGTTCTTTGCTTCTGTTGAGGGAGGTCTCTGGGATTGGGAAACCGGGGAACATCAGTCCCTGCAGTATCTTGCCTTCTTAGGTCGCGATTTCAAATTAGGTGATTTACCGGTCGTCAGTTTCAAGCTAGGGGGTATGTCAAAGCAAATCGGTGGAGATAAGAGTTCAAGGCACTTTATGGATGTAATGCTGCCAGGATTGCGATGGAAGAATTTTGAGATGGAAGTTGGTTTAAGAAATGTGGGACTCTCGCACTGGTTGCCAATGCTGGATGTGAAATTTATGCGCGCTCCCATTCAATTGGCATACAAAACAAGAAATCTCGTGTTTGATCGTGTTTGGCATCCCTTATTCGATATCAGTAATGTGCATCATATTCAAGCCTTTTACAATCAGGAGTGGGTAGAGATAGAATTGGGAAGCTGGCTGACAAGTCAGAAGAATGAAACGAGCTCCGGCTATCACGCACGAGTTCAGGTAAGATTACCATGGCACATGCAGCTTATGGTTGAAGGTCAGGAGCTTAATGACTCATTCTCCTGGGTGTGGTCTAGCAGGCAGTTGGGTTGGGAAATCAATCAAGATCTTGTGCTATTTGACAAGGCTCTCTTTGGCCATTTTAAGATTTGGGGTCGTCATTTATTCGATGTGAACCCTGGTAATCTAGATCCAGTAAGCTTCGCTATCAGTGAGCCTGCCTCACCTGCTCCTTCAGAAGATATTACCCATCTCCTCAACTATACCATATCCGGGCAGGTAAGTAGTCTTATCCTTGCTTATACCGACAGCAACATCCTTCAGGATCCAATTTGGTCCCAAAATTTCAACGTGCCCTGGGATTCAGAATATTTCATCATGAGTAACCAAGCAGCTGAAACTAGATTTCGATATCTCTCAGTTATCTGGGTATTTGACAATTAAGGGGTTTACCCATTTACTCTGGTGCTCTCTTAACTTTTTCCCAAAAGTAGTGGTCTAACCAGCCAGTAATGAAAAGTGATTCATACAATTCGCTCTTTGAAAAGGTACAGAACCACGATTCTCGGGCATTTGATCAACTCATTCGGGAGCTCTCTCCGGAGTTAAATAGTTTTATTCTCCGCATGGTCTCCAATGTAGAAGATACTCAAGACATCTTACAGGACACCTTCGTTCGAGTTTGGGAGAAAAGTCATCAATTTAAAGGTAATTCCACGGTGAAAACCTGGATCTACAGAATAGCAATTAACCTTAGCTATACTCATTTGAAACGAAGACAGCGCTGGAGCTTTGCCGTGTTGGATGACATACGGGAATTGATCTCAGGCTCTGATCCGCAGAAAGATACGGAGCAGAGATATCATTCGGAGTTATTTGAGAAAAGTCTACAGAGTCTTACACCTCGACAAAAATCGGTAGTGATAGCTCGTATTTATAAAGACTTACCTTTTGCTCAGATTTCTGAAGGGCTTGGTTGTTCAGTGAACGCGGCAAAAGTACATTTTCATGAGGGGAAAAAGAGAATCGAAACATTTATGAAAACACGGGTTGGTGATAATGGATAAAATCGAAAAAGTAATTAAAGAGAATCTTCAAGATTCTATGACCGATGCCCAATTGGATATCGACGCATTACTTGACAGTACGCATCACAAGATTAAGAAGCGGGCAATGCGACGAAAAGCTATTTACACGAGTCCAGCCATCGTTCTTGTCCTGTTGATATTTTATTTTGCCATACCCGGAAGCGGACCCGAATTGTCTCCTATAGGTGGAGAGCTGATGATTGTTGGTTGGGAAGACTCCTGGACTGAAATGGAGAGCGCAGTATTAGATGATGCGGAGAATCAGGTGTTAATTGAGCAGAGTATTGACTATCTGACAAACGTGCAGTCTGCAGATTATGGCACAGAATTAAATGAAATCATCGATACTGATGATATTGACGAATTTGTAAGCTTTTTAAGGGAGGCATAAAATGAGAAATTTAATAAAATTCTTAGTACCGATTGTTCTTACGGCTTCTTTTGCTCAGGCTCAACCACCCGATGACGCCTCTCGTCCCCAGAATATGGATGCTGTCAGGATCTGGAAGCTGGTTGAAGTTCTTGAATTGACTGAGGAGCAATCATTGCTTTTCCTTCCCATCGTACAAATACATGAGCGAGAACTGCGGGAAGCACAGAAGGAAGCGAATCAGCTGAATATGGAGGGCCAAAACCTATTGAAGAAGGGTGATGTTTCTCAAGAAGATGTAGATAAAATGATTCAGAAGTACGCTGATCGGCAGAAAAAGATGCACGAGATCAAACACGATTTTATTACATCTTTGCCAAAATACCTGACGCCTAAGCAGCAATTACTCTATCTGGGTTTTGAGGCAAGGTTTAGAAAAGATCTCAGACAATTCATGAAGGAGCGTCAGGGTAAACCCGGACATAAATTCAAAGACTAACCCTAAACGGAAATTAATATTCGGCACAAAAAAAGCCCTGACGATTGTGTCAGGGCTTTTTTTGTGCTATATGTGACTAATATACTAGAAGTGGAGGCTGCTATAAAAACCGAATCCGGCACCTTTGGCTTCGGAGTTCAGACCGTTGAGTAAGGAAACAAACACACCAGCATCAAGAAATCCAAAATGGAGACCAGTCCCAAGTGTGTGGGAAGGGTCGCCATAGCGGGGGATGAGGGAGTAGCTAATATCAAACCAATTTACCGGGTAATAGTTTGCTTGCAGTGAGAATTCTAAATCGGGGCTAAATCCAAGTCTCACTTCATCTGTAAAGGCCTTTTCGATCCCAGCACCGAGAAGCAAATTGGGTACAGGTTGGTAGTAGGCCCGAATATTAAGAACAGTAGGAACGTCAACACTAAAATTCTCTTCCGTTCCAATGACTGTTCGATCTGTGATTTGATATTGTTCGATACTATCTATCCCAGTAGCCAGCCCAGGGGTACTTTGCTTAAAGGTCCATGTCTCATGGGTTAAATTTGACCATTTATATTTGGCTCCGATATTTCTGAGGGAGAGGTGGACTTCCACTTCTTGATCGAGACGATCTCTAAGATCAAGGATCATACCTAGATCAAAACCCACAGTAAGATCAGACAGGGTCTCACCGGACTCAAGATTATCCAGATTCGGATCATCAAGATGTCCCTCCGCACCTGCAACAGTAATCCATCCTTCCCCGGAAGCAGTCACGTGGACAGAGTCCGGGGTCATGAGAACGGTAAAATCATCACTGACCATCTTCATGTACCCAGCTGCCTTATACAGGTTCAGATTCACACCTAGTTTTAAATCGCCATAAGCTGTGGTGAGCGGATGTGCATAGGAAAGCGTGGATTTGGTTGAGAATGGAATCGCCTCCAACTCTAAGCCGGCATTCTCAATAGGCTCATCAAACAGGATATCCTGCATGGGCAATCCTAACAGATTTGCAGGAAGGGTCAATTTAATGAGCGATGCACCAGAAATATTGAATCCAAATCTACCAATTCTGAATCCCAGTATAGTCTGAAACTCTGGACGAACATTAATAGCAATATTCTCATCTCTGAGCGTTGAGAGATAGTCATTTTTTGTTCCGGCATCCCAAACCCCGCCAGTTGTCCACCAATCCTTATACCATCCAGGTGTGAGGAGAGAATTTCGCACCCTCATCCTGAAGTCAGGAACGATATTCCAAGTTGTATGGGAAAGGTGAGTTCGGGCTAAATTTCCGGGATTTCCAAAGAGTTCACTCATTTTTCTAAAATGGACCAGTCTGATGGCTTTAGCTTTTTCTCTTTTGAGCGCGAGTTCAGATAACAGCAAGGAATCATCAGCGGGTGGAGCAACGACTGGAGGAGCCGCTTTGAAGAGGGCTTCGTAGCCATTTTCTTTAAGAAAAGTTACAAAAAGGCTTAAGGCTTTTCCGGCGGGAGCCTCAATAATATTTGCTCTGGTCCCGATCTCGTAGACCTGCACCAGGGAACTATCCCGCGCAGTACTAATCACGACAAAGTCAGCATGGGAAATATCTGTTGCCAGGAGGTGACAGACTACATCCATACAGTTCTTCGCCTTTATGGCAATCAGGCTTGGATCTTCAACAGTGAGGTAGGATTTGTCAGAGAATCCAATTTTTGCCAAATTGTCATTGGACCAATAGTAGAGCGGTCCGTCATACATCAGTCCAACGATGCGAACAGGTTTTAGTTCAACTGCCAAAAGCATTTCCACGGCTGTGTCTGCCATGTCTTGAGCCTCCTGCATCATCGTGTCTACACCTGCAGTATCTACTGCGATTGAGCCTGTGTAATCAGCTGCAGTCTCGTTTGAAACTGTATCTGCTTCAACAATCTCTTCTGTTGGTGCTGCCCTTGTGTCTGCTTCCTCAACTACAACTTCAGCAGTAGGTAGCTCTTCAATTGCCTCTGTTTCTGTCACTGTGCTATCGATCTGCGCCATCAGGAAACTAGCCAACAGGAGCACGAATAATAATGTGTTTAGTGTTCGCATGATTTAGTCCTCGTCCTGGGATGATTTTGAGAGCGCTTCTCCATCAACTGTATAGGACACGCTACCCCATGTTTTAATAGTGAGCGAATCCGTCGTAAAGAATCGTGAGGGTGTTCCATCTGAATTTCCCAGCAATTGAACTTCCGGCTTAACAAAGAATTTTTGTTCAAATAATGCGAGTTTGTCACTTGATAATACGATCTCCTGAATCTCATGCTCAGCCGAAGGATCTGTGTTCTCAAGGGGCAGGAGTTCAAATGACAGGAGGGTATCTGGATCAGCTATGTGGCCATGAGCAATGGCTACGCTGTCAAAATCAAGAGAATCATTGCTGGCCAGAATTTTGACCGCTGCACCAAATTCAAAGTAATTCACAGATTCAGTAAAGAGGGTGATTTCCTCGAGGACGACTGACTGATCATCGGGGAGAGGTGAATCTATACCATTAACATCCATATCAATAAATGGAGGGTCATCAATGATGAGGGAGAGGGGCACATTCAGGTACATCACTGGTTTCATCTGCTGGCCTTTGGCGATACGATTTTCTGACACACCATCCCCGACAATGGCCACTCCACTGGTGACAATCACATCTGGGTGGATATTCAAAAGGGAGGCAGCATTGATATGAACAACATCATCAGCCTGTGTCAAAGTATGATTAACGACGATCTCTTCAGTCACATTCTCAGAATTTGTCGCAGAAAGAGTCAGCGTCAGGAAGATGGGGATGTCGAAAGTACTATTGAAATCGATATCAATATTGACTTGTTCAAACATTAGATCTGCAACCATCTCCGGAAGAGCGATCTCCTGCTCTGATTCTTCAATGATCAGAGTATCAGGTTCAATGATGCCTACAACACTTTCCATTGCCAGATTAGTGATATCCACATCAATAAGAATTGAATCACCAAAGGTCAGGGTCATTTGTTGGTCTGCTGGCAGCGCCACATTGGATACATAATGGATGGCCTGATCCACACCTGGTGTCACTATATCAAAAACCAAATTGTAATCGCTAAGATCAATGGTGGTATCCTGAGGAGTTGTCACATCCTGCATTCTGAATGTCATACTCAGGGGTTGCGAACTAATGTTATGCTTAAACTCATCAATTTGGAATGAAACATCAGCTACTACACCGATACCATTTGTCATAGTTAGGGTCAGCCCACCTGTTTCAAAAATGGCTTCTCTAAGCTTGGTTTCCTCACCAAGTACGATCTCGTTGGACTCTGTCAGTGCATCCTGCGAGAAAAATCCGGTGACCTCTGCAAACTCCATATTAGAGACTACAATATCCACCACAATAGAATCCTCCAGGTTATATATTCCTACCTGTCCTGCAGGTGTGCGCACTTGGGTCTCATATGTCAATACTTGGCTGGCTGTATCGGGGAATACAAGATTGTAGTTCGAGAGATTGAAATTCAGGGTATTTACGGCGGGACTGGGCTGTAGGATCAGACTGTCCATGAGGGGGTTGGAGCTGGCATCGACCAGTTCCGGGATGGTGAGAATAATAACAGGTAAGCCTAGAGAACCATTCTGATTGATTCCATTGTCGATATCAATTGAAAGTGATCCCACTGAAATATCGGCCTCGAGGATCTTGGAATCTGAAGACACATTGATATCGCCAGTTTCAACATTATTCTGTGCTTCTATTATTCCGGTAATACCGTTAAAGAAAAGCTGAGATCCAGGAGTTTCGCCATAGAGTGAAATAGTCACCTTAATAGAGTCCGTCTCGGCCACTGTGACAAATTCATCACCGGTATCTCGCGTAATGACCTGATAGTTGTAAGATATTTCCTGTTGACCAATGGTCATAACCAGGTTGTATCCAGCAATATCACTAATATCCACAGTTGTTGCACTATCAGGGAGTGGGATTGTTGCACTGAATACTGTTCCTGAAGGGTCTTCCAGGGAAGGGATACTGATCACGAGATCAGAGGCAACCGCCATTTGGTTATCAACACCAATGGAAAGAGATCCAAGTTTGATCTTGGCCAGCTCAATTTTGTTCGCTGAAGGAGCAAGCACGATAGTTCCGGTTTCTTCCACTATTTGTGAGGGTATCTTTGCATCAGCCTCGCTTACGACCAGATTCACTCCTTCAACATCGATGGTGAAACTTGAATTTCTAGTGTCTTCGTCGATGTCAATAGATGCTCCGTCTGAACCAATGGTATGTCCTGTAACGCTGATGATGATGGTTCCAGGGAGTGTCTTCCCACTCAAGTCTAGCGTTTTGGAAGCGCTTGTTAACTTAGCAATTGGTGTGGTCCAGACGGCGTTGACGCCAGGAATATCGATGGTGTCCGACCCTGACACTTCCTGCAATTGAATATTGATGTTATTACCTAGGAAGATGTCCATGTTATTGTTGATCGTCAATCTCAGTGAGCCGCTTACAAAAGTTGCGGATTGAAAATCATCAAAGGTAAATTCAGTTTTGACCGTATCCAGATCTCCCTCTGGTACAACTGCATTACCATCAGGAATTCCTTCAATTGCCGGGAAAATTTCCCTGAGGCTGATTGGAGTAGTGGAGGAGGCAGGAATGTCAGATAAGTCGATCTGACCTAATTCTGATGGGATATTCTCGTTTATCGGATCAATACCCACGGGATCAAAGTTACTGGATTGGTTGATAGTGGAGCCAGAAACGGTCACGTCATCAACGGATTGTGAGAAAGATTGATTAATGTCATCAAAGGCCAATTGATCACCAACAGCCTGTGAATCCATCTCAGTTGTATCAGTATAGGCAAAGATACTATCCACACCATTGGAATACAATTGGGTGCGAATGTTAGCTTCATTTTTCAGATCGTCCAGATTCACACTTTCATTGACGATTGGAAACTCAAGTGTGTTTGTCCATGTTGGCAACTTCGCCTGTTCCCTTAGATCACATCCAGAAAGAGCGAGAAAGCCGATCAGTATAAAAACTAGTCTAAATTCGCGGCTCATAGATTTTCGAGTCATCTGTTCCTCAGTGTTAATTGTAATTTCAATTATCAATAAATTCCATATTCTTCTCGTAGCGTATCTCTAGTCTCTCTCATAAACCTAGGCCTGAATCTAAACGGGCTAATTATTTTCGGCGTATAAAAAATAAATCAAGCAGTGGTAATCGACAAGTAGAAGGCTTTGTTGTACTATTTCATATGAGATAATAATTTTATAAGTATAATAATAACAATATATAATAACTTCCATCCCGGCAATAGTGAGTTTCTACTGACAAGCAGTCCCACAAAATATCTGTGAGGGAAATCACAGGTAATTCAACACAGCTGACAAGGATTCTGGATAGAAAAAAGAGAGATTCACCCATAATACCATTAGCGAGCGTTCACCTTTTAAATAATATTAGCTGGGGAAAAGCTGATCATTGGGTTGAATAATGGGGATTAGAATTGGCCATAGCAAAGAAAGCATCGATCCTGGTTGGAACTTCTGGTTTTTCATACCAGGACTGGGTGACAGAATTTTATCCCCCAGATCTTCCCAAAGAAAAATGGCTGGAGTACTATGCTGAGCATTTTGACTTTTGTGAATTGAATTTCAGCTACTACCGTATGCCTACTGAAAAACAAATGGAGAACTTTCTGAAATATCCACTTCGCTTTGCCATAAAGGGGCACAAATCATTGACCCATGACAGAGTGGAGACGCCACAGGCCAGAGAGGATTTTCTGAAAAGTGTGAGTATTCTAAATCAGGATGGGCATCTGGGAGCTGTCCTTCTCCAATTCCCCTATTCTTTTTCATACCTACCTGGGAATCGTAAGTATTTATCAATTCTGCTGGAAGATTTAGCCAGTTTACCTCTGGTGGTTGAATTCAGAAATCCGGGATGGATCAAGGATTCAGTATTTGCAGAACTGAAACAAAGGGGCTGGGGAATTTCCATGCTGGATTCACCTCGAATCAAGGGCGGCATGCCTGCTTACGAAGCAGTGACTTCTGATATCGCTTATCTACGGTTCCATGGACGGAACGATGAGAACTGGTGGAAGGGGAACAATGTGAGTCGCTATGACTACGAATATAGTCAGGAGGAGTTGGAGGAGTGGCTACCGAAGATCGCCGATATGGCCAGACAGGCAAAAACCACCTATGTCTCATTTAACAACCACGCCAGGGGACAGGCAATCAAGAACGCGAACCAACTCAGTACCATCCTGAAGCAGGCTAAGCTCCTTGAGAACTAAACGATAAATATTGAATGCATGAAAGAATCAAATGATGTCAAAAACACAATTAAATGCTGTCGTATCACAAAAGATTGAAGTCTCACCAGGATTAATTATCCTGCGAATCGTGCCAGAGGGATGGGAGCTTCCTGATTTCAAGGCAGGTCAATTTACCGTTCTGGGATTACCTGGAACAGCCATCCGACACGAATATGCTGATCCGGAAGAACCCCTCGGGGATCCTGAAAAATTGATACGCCGGGCTTACTCCGTTTCTTCTTCTTCAGTCAACAAGGAGTATATCGAATTTTACATCACCATGGTTGCTTCGGGAGCGCTGACCCCGCGGATCTTTTCCTTGAAGTCTGGGGATAAAATATTCCTATCTCAAAAATTCACCGGCATGTTCACACTTGATATGGTCGATCCAGGTGCAAATATAATCCTCCTGGGTACTGGAACTGGATTGGCACCGTATATGAGTATGCTCCGGGATGATCTGCCCTGCAATAGTCCTCGGAAATATGTGATCGTTCACGGTGCCAGGCATAGCTGGGATCTTGGCTATCGTTCGGAATTGAATACTATTGCTCATGTTTGTAATAACTTTACTTATATCCCTGCGATAACCGAACCCAACGATGAACATATCCCATGGGGTGGCGCAGCTGGATTTATTCAGCATTTATGGGGAAACAAGATCATCCACACGAAGGCAGGATTTAAACCTGCTCCGGAGAATACACATATTTTTCTCTGCGGAAATCCAGATATGATAAGTACCATGGTCGAGACGCTGGAAAAAGAGGGTTTTAATGAGCACACCAAAAAAGCACCTGGCAACATTCACCTCGAGCGGTATTGGTAGGTATTGAGTTTGTGAGTAAAGAGTGGGTGAATGGTGGAAGCATGGCTATACTTACTGGATTGACAATACGAATGGAAGAAAAAATATAATTATTGGAGAGTAAAGATGAACTGTTCTACTTGTAATATTGAACTTCAGAAAAGGAATATTAACGGAATTGAAGTAGACGAATGTGCTCAATGTGAAGGTATCTGGTTTGAAGGGGACGAACTTAGGCAGGTTAAAGATAAGATTGATGCCGATCTAAATTGGATGGACTTCGAGATATGGGAGCATCCTGAGAAATTCAAGGCGATGGCCAAAGAGCATAACTGTCCAAGTTGTGGTGATCAGATGGTCTCGCTTGATTACGACAACACAAATATTGAAATAGAGTATTGCCCAAAATGCAAGGGTGTGTGGTTGGATAAAGACAAACTTCAAAATATTATTGATGCATTAGAGAAAGAAATTTTGAATAAGTCAATGAGTGACTACCTGAAAGCTACGATTGAAGAAGCCAAAGAACTCCTCGATGGTCCTGAATCGTTTATATCTGAATGGCATGATTTTTCAACCATCCTGAGATTTTTACAGTATAGAATTTTGAGTCTTGATCCAAAAATTCATAAAACATTGGTCAGCCTGCAACAAAATCCACTAAATCGCTAATTGAGTAGGGTTACCTGATACCTGTTGAACATGGTAGGATCATTAAAAGTTTTGCAATGGAATCAGATCATTGACTGGCTTCTTTTCATTCCACTGGAACTAGGCTTCAGCGCTAAAATAACGCTTTGGGTAATTTGTTTATCGGTGCTTGGTGTTGGCCTGGCTGAGATGAGGCTGATACCTTGGAAAGCCTTGCAGGACGATATCAAGCAGTAGCAGGTCTTCTATTGCTCCATCTGGGTGTAATCCAGCTCTGAACCAAAAGCACTATGGGGGATGAGGTAGATAGCCAGAGTGATGACTGCGGCAGCAATGATCCAAGCCTTGGCCTTTCCCATCTTCTTCTGCTGCCAGAACGCCAGAACCCAGGCAATAAATGCCACAGCAGTTTTATTATCTGTCAGATCAGTTCCCCAGGGCCAGCCGGTCCAATAGGCATCAAAGGCATATTTTTGAACAATAGGTCCCAGTATCAATCCACCGAGCAGGAGAAATAAGCCCGTTAGAAAAGTGTATCTCAGGGTGAATGGACTCTCCACATAGGATGCCATTCCAGTGCGAGTTGCCATGAACATGGCCGAAAACATGAACAGGATATGGGGGATGAGGATGGCTGCAGGAACCGCTCCCTTGAAACGGATAATGACAGGTTCTTCAGTCACATTCAACAATTTTGCGTCTACCCCAATCAGATGAACCTCATAGATGATCTTCCCGGCTGGGGGTTGAGAAGGTAGGCTGGCTTCCATTACACCATCCTGGGCGATCAATGGTTCCAACTGCCAGTTATCGTGACTCTTAAAACGTTTCCATTTGAGGACGCCAGCCACATCCGAAGCTTCGGATTTGATTTGAATCACGGCATTTTCACCCGTGTTCTGTGAGCGGGGTAGAAAATAGGAGATTACACTACCATTGAGGTCGAGTTCGCCTTTAACAGGATACGTAGGTCCGGTTGCTCGCTGATATACGACCGATGATAGAGTGATAATTGTGGCAAGAACCCATAAGAGCGTGGCCTGTGTTTTTGTGTTATTTGACATAGTAGTCCTGTGTTATTCCTTTCGAGTCTTTGCGAGGATACTGAACAGAGTGAAGTGACGAAGCAAACTCAGATCTGATTATGAGTACAATGATGAGATCGCCACAGTTGTTCCTCCTTCCAGCCTACGTTGACCAACTACGGCCAGGCAGGCGCGAAGACGAGCTAGAAAATTAAATTCTTTAGAGTTGAACAATAAGGATCACTTTCTGATCACCACGCATCACTTCAACTGTGATTCTCTGTCCAATTTTTACTTCGGCCATTCGACCCATATAGTCGTAAACATTGTTTATGGATCGACCCTCCAGTGAGATCATAACATCACCCTTTTTCATACCGGCGAAGGCAGCGGGACCACCGGGTACAATTCCACCCAATAAAAACCCATTGGCATCGGCGCGACCAAAATCAGGGATGATTCCCATTTTTACTTTTCCACGTTTGCCACCTGGTGGTGGGGTCTTAGGACCGGCTTCCTGAAAATCAAAACTTTCATCTCGGCTGGCGACGTTGAAAATGAGGTCGTGGGCGTAATCTGCAATTATTTTTTCACCCTTTAAATTAATTGTTCCAATGTCATCCGCCGGCGTGTGGTATTCCTCGGTGATGCCTGTGAAAAAGAAAAGAACTGGGATATTTTCAATATAGAAAGAAGCGTGATCGGAAGGTCCATACCCATCAGGCGTTGTGGATAAGGAAAAGTCCCTGCCTTCAGCCATGCTTGCCAGAAATTCATCCATTCCTTTTGCAGTTCCTGTACCACCAACAGTGAGTGAGCGTGATTCAGGATTCAGGCGACCAACCATATCCAGGTTGAACATGTGTTTCACATTCTTCAAGTCGATGAGGGGAGTGGAAGTAAAAAATTTGGAGCCTAAAAGACCCATTTCTTCTGCACCGAAGGTCATGAACAGAATGCTGCGTTTGGGCTTGGATTTTCCCAGAGAAAGTCTTTCAGCGATCTCAAGGACCGCAGCAACTCCAGAAGCATTATCATCGGCACCATTGTGGATGGCTGAGGTATCAGGTCGCCTGGATCCGGAACCTTTTCCTCCCCAACCCAGATGATCATAGTGGGCACCCACAATGATGTATTCACTTTGGAGTACAGGATCTGTACCCCGCAGAATGGCGAGCACATTTTGGGTGGTAACTTCATGTTGAAGGACCTCAATGGAAACTGACAATTCCTGATTTAGCTCAAGACTCTGTGCCTGAAGCTCCTCATCCAGCGCTGATTCAAGAGATTCGATAGTTTTGCTTGAGCCTGCCAGAAGTTGATTAGCCAGATCTCTTTTGACGTGAATGGCAGGGAGAGCCGACATTGAAAAATTTCGATCCATCGTCAAGGGCATTAGTTCATCTTGTGCTTCAAATTTCTCGCCGCTGACAAATATCACACCGGCTGCCCCATTATCTCTCGCCATTAAAGTTTTATGACGAAGGGAGATGTATTGATCATATTGTGTGGTTGAGCCCTCAATCTCAGGACCTCCACGTAGGATCATGACCCATTTTCCCTTTGTATCAACCCCGGAATAGTCATCCCAGCTGAGGGAGTCATTTTCAAACTGAAATCCGTATCCGACAAAGACAAGGTCAGCCTTCAGGTCTGCATTTGCTGAAAAGGCGGTGGGTGTATAATCCTCACCGGGGGTCGCAGTAATTTCACCAGCAGAAAATTTATTGTTTTCTCCAAGACTTACAGAAGTGATCACCTGAAAATATTGGAAACCATCTTCTCCCAGCGATTCGAGACCTAGTTGTGCAAAATGATCAGCCACGTACTGGGCAGCTATTTTGCTCTGGGGTGTACCTGGTTTGCGACCTTCCAGGTCATCCGATGCTAAAAAGGCGATATGCTCCTGGATTTCCTCAACGGTTATTGGTGATTGTTGGGATTGTATGGGCGGTGTGCATTGGAATAGGAAAAGACTTAGAATGGATACAATGAAGAGTTTCATGGAATTCCCTTGAATTGAATGGTTTTTAGTACGAGCAGAGTTTAATGCAGGTGGTTCTCAATTCAACAATTTTCATTGGGGGCTCCAATGCATAGAGCTTGATAATTCTATTCTTGCTAGATATCTCCCTCGAAATAGATTGAGCTGAATAGGAGGAAGAATATGAGTTTATCAGTTGCAACCATTCTGGGCATCAGCCCTAAAAATCTCCAAAGAAGCGATCTCCTTAATTTTATTAATCAGAACGATATCAAACGGATCACTTTTCACTACACAGCAGGGGATGGTCGACTCAAACAGCTCATTGTCCCTGTGAACTCTATGAACTATGCCGAACGCATTCTGGCAGCAGGCGAGCGGGTAGATGGATCGAGTCTATTCAAGGGCATGGTGGGGACATCATCTTCTGATCTTTATGTGGTTCCAGTTTATGCTTCCGCATTTATTGATCCTTTTGACGAAAAAGGCATTTGCTTTCTATGTCGATTCCTGAATAAGGATGAAAAGTTGGCCGAATTTTGCCCTGACAATATCCTTATGAAGGCAGCTGAATCACTCAAGGCCAAACATAATTACGATTTATGGGCCCTGGGAGAACTGGAATTCTATCTTATCGGGGAGCAGGAAGATGAACTGTACCCCATGCCTCCTCAAGGTGGCTATCATGCCTCAGGACCCTACTCTCGTTACATCGAGGTGGTCAAAGAGATGCTGGAGATCATTGCTGATATCACTTCACATGTGAAATATGGGCATTCCGAAGTAGGGACCGTCAGGAATATCGAAAGTAAAGATAAATCAATCGATGGAAAATATGCTGAACAGTTTGAAGTAGAATTTTTACCCGCTCCCATCGAGTGGGCTGCTGATTATCTCAGCCTGGCAAAATATATCGTTCGCAATGTGGCCGCCCAATATGACTTGCTGGCTACTTTTGCACCAAAGCTGGAATCAGGATATGCTGGCACCGGTTTGCATTTTCATGTTGAGCTTTTACTGGATAACAATAATGTCATGACCAATGCCAATGGTGAGTTATCCACGGTAGCCAAACAGGCTATCGGGGGTTTATTGCGCTATGCACCTTCTCTCACAGCCTTTGGAAATACCATTGCTGCTTCCCATTTACGTCTGGTGCCAGGTCAAGAGTCTCCTACAAAACTATTCTGGAGCGATTTTAATCGCGCTGCCCTGATCAGGGTTCCTCTAGGTTGGCGTCATGGCGAGGATATGGCATCGGTGATCAATCATCGTCTCAAAGATCGGTATATTTCACCTTTTAAGCGTCAGACTATAGAATTGCGCAGTGCGGATGGATCAGCCTTCATTCACCTGTTATTGGCGGGTTTGACCATGGCAATACAATATGGTCTGGATCATGGAAATGAGTCCCTCAAACTGGCCAATAAACGCCGTATTCATCAAGGGGAGGATGTCAGTAAAGACATTCCCGGACTTCCACCAAGTTGCTATCAATCAGCACAATATCTTCGCAAGGCAGCCGAGTTGTACTCTGGTTTGATTCCAAGCTCAATCATAGAGCATGTCTGTGCTTTGTTGGAAGCGGAGAATGATGAGAACCTAGCAGATGAGTTACAGAAGCTTGCGGCGGGTGAGAATGAACAGAAAACCCGAGAAATAATGCACCGAAGTATTCATGTGGGTTAGTGCGGGTTTATAAGTTTATGAGCTAATGCCTTTGTGAGTTGGTGTCTTGCTGAGGCGCGAGTGCAACGAGCGAAACTTGAAGCACGACCAATTTATATCGAAGTTCGTAGATTTTTACAAAATTGGTAAATCTGCCAGGATAATTTCAGCATCTTCCGAAGCTAGAATTTCAAATTCGGACAAATCTTTGATATGAATACCATCACGGGCATTTGCTGATTCACCATTTACTTGAATTTTTCCCGTTGCCGCCACCATGTAAACGTGACGATTGGGCTCCAAGTGAAAAGTGTGGGTATGTCCTTGAGAGATTTGCCCGGCAAAAATTGCGGCATCCTGATAGATTGATAACACATCCATATCTTTATGTATATCACGACCGCTGGCCAGGGGGGTGAGTTGATTCCCACTCTGCCTGGGGAAAGCTCTGGTCTCCCAGCGCGGCGTTACTTCAGAGGTGTGGGATTGAATCCAGATTTGAAAGAGTACAGTATCTTCAGATTCTTCATTGTGCTCACTATGCATAATCCCTGTGCCGGCTGACATCACCTGCACATCACCTGCCACGGTTCGGCCTGTATTTCCCAGGTTGTCACGATGGGTGATGGCCCCTTTCCTGATATAGGTGATGATCTCCATATTGTCATGGGGATGCATGTCAAAACCAGTTCCAGCCTTGATCAAATCATCATTCCAAACCAGCAAAGGCGGAAACCCCATACGTTCAGAATCATAATAGCGAGCGAAACTGAAATGGTGATGCGCCTCAAGCCAGCCATGATTGGCTGAACCCAGTGTCTGGAATGGAATGATGTCAATCATGAAAAATGCCTTCTCTGCTTAGTCTTGCTGGTAATTGGATGCAAGTAGCAAAGCGCCACCGGCCAGCCCAAGGTCTTTAAGCAGACTACCCATTGCCATCATGTTGCCACCGATGACACCTGGTAAATGGATAGTAAACACAAAAACCAGCATCAAAGCAGCGGTCAACAGACCAGCTAGATAGGTGTGCTTCTGGATCACAAAACTCACCGCTGCAGCGATCAGGGTGAGACCAGTCAAGTAAACCCAGAAAACGCCTCCGGGGACGAAACTGGGTACCATTCCTGCCATGTCATTGGCACTCATAAAGTGCATGAGACCAAATATTGCAAATGGTGCCGCAAATACGTAACGACCGATTGATTTTAGATTTTTCATTGTACTGTAACTCCTTATTTGTTATAAACTTTGACTTAGGCCCAATTTTTTGCACACATCACCTAGGGTTCTAAGCTCATCCTTGCTTAGACAATCAAAAGCGTGGACCAACTCCTGGAGATGACTGGTAAAAACAGGTTTGATACTCTGTTTGCCACGCTCCGTAAGATGAACGATGATAGATCGACGATCATTGGGATTCTTCTCCCGAGTGACATAGCCGTCTCTTTCAAGGTTATCAACCACAGTAACAAGATTTGAACTACTGAGCAGTATTTTCTCACCAATAAGCTTGAGTGGCATAGGACCCAGGTGCTCCAGAATCTCCATCACACCAAACTGCGTCATGGTTAAACCGTGACCATCCATATTGGTTTTCAGCGCATTCCCCACGGATATATGGGCTCTATTGAGTTTTATCCAGCTGTTGAGGATATCTTGTTCTTTGGAAGTTCCTTTATAATGTGTGCTCATGGCAATAATTAAATATCAAATAATTAGATATCAAGACAAAAATTATCACATTAAAAATTATTCTGAGATTTTGACAAATTGACAGTAGGGAAGTTTTGAATAGGGGGTAAGAAATATATATTCATGGCTATGAACGGAAGTATAATTCCCATGGATCGTTTCAACAGAGACAGTCACATCGTCTTTTTTACCGGGGCAGGAATATCTGCTGAAAGCGGAATCTCAACTTTTCGTGATCCAGATGGTCACTGGTCCAAATATGATCCTATGAAACTAGCTAGTCCTAAAGGATTCAGAGATGATCCTGAACTTGTTCTAAGCTGGTATGCTTCCAGACGAAAAACTATCATAGAGGCAGAGCCACACGCTGGGCACTACACTATCACTCAATTTCAGAAACTTTTTCCGAATTCCCTGGTTATAACTCAGAATGTGGATGGATTACATGCCCGGGCTGGCAACGATCCCGTCTGGGAATTGCATGGAAACATTCACAGGGAAAAATGTAATACTTGTGGCCAGGAGGGTAACTCCCAGGCCGTTGAAGATGGTATTCACCATTGTAGGTGTGGGGGCATGCTGCGACCAGATGTTGTTTGGTTTGGTGAATCTTTACCTTTTGGACTCATTGAGAAGTCCTTGGCAACGGCAGGGGAGTGCGATATTTTGTTTTCCATCGGGACATCTACACAGATCTACCCGGCGGCTCATCTACCTTTTCAAGCCCTGGAGCACGGAGCCTACACGATCGAAATTAACATTGACAAGACACCCTTCAGTGCCCATGCAGATCTCATAGTGGAGGATACAGCCGGAAATGCTCTACCCAAATTATTTGAGGAATTTTATGCCGCGCTTTCATAAATATGGTCCTTCAGTCTCTCTACAAGCGATCGAGACATCCGTGTATGCAGCACCCACCGTCGTGGGCGGGTTTTCAGCTTCGCCGAGACAGGCAAGATTGACACGGATTAACGCAGATAAATAATTAAGGGAAATATCCAAAAACCCATGAAACTCAAAAACACAAAAACTTGTCACGTCGTAGTTCCGAAGGAACGAAGTTGGACTCAAAAAATCTTAATCCAGTACTCCATTTCTAGAATTGGTATACTCTCTATTCTAGCGTTCTTTCTGGGAATGCAATCCTGTGCCTATTACAATACATTTTATAATGCAGAACAGTACTTTGCTGAGGCTCAGAAACTTACGAGAGAAAATCAGTTGGAAACGGTGAGCAGGCAGGAGTTAAGTCTCTATTCCAAAGCAATTGAAAAATCCAGGAAACTCCTCCAGAAATATCCGGATAGTAAATATCGGGATGATGCTCAATTTCTCATTGCCAAAGCCTATTACTTCAAGGGTGATTACTCCATCGCTAAAAAATATTTCGAGGACCTAGCTTCTGAATACAAATCTTCGCCATTTGCCAGAGAGGTTCCCCTGTGGATTGGTCGCTGTCTTATGAAAGTGGGAGATCTTGAAATGGCTCAGCATGAGGCTTCGAGAGTGATTAAAAGTGATGCTGAAAAAAGCTTGCAGGCGGATGCTTTTCTCATGATGGGCGAGATCGCAATTACAAGGGATAGCCTGGGTCTTGCAGAGAAATATCTGGAGCAGGTTATTGAAATTTCTCCAGATGGTTTTACAAAAGCACAAGCGCAATTCCAGATTGGTAAAATGCGTGAGAGTCAAAAGAACTATCAAGGTGCTTTGGAAGCGTACGATGCTGTTTCCCAATACAAACCATCAGAATCATTGAAAGTTGAAGCTATCATTCGACAAACCAATATGCTAAAAGCCCTCGGGCTGGATAATGAAGCAGTTGAGATGATCGAGGAAATGCTGCAAAGTGAGAAATTTGTAGAAATAAGGGGTCAGTTAGAGATCGAGTTGGGGAAACTTTACACCACCCTGGGTCAATTGGATCAAGCTGAAGCTAAGTTTATTTCAATTATTGAAAATTATGCGAGAGAAGAGGTAGCTGCGGAAGCTGATTTTTTTCTAGGGGAGTTATACCTACTAGAAAAATTGAATTATGGGGCTGCCAGGAGTGCTTACGATGATATTCGTAAACAATTCGGAAGATCCTCTTTTGTAGCCAGGGGAACAGAAAGAATCAAGCAAATCGATCGCTACACAAAAATTCAGACAGACTATGTAAACTTGCAACACCAATTGGCTGGTTTGAAGCCAGTCATGGCAGAGAATACCAGTGGCAGCCCTGCCCGTACAGTGCCAAGAAGTCGTTCTCGAGGCCGCTCCAACAGTATTGAGGATGAAAGAAACAAGGAAATGGCAGCCCTGGAAAAAGCCAAATCTGAGCCTATAGTTGCACCCATTGCAATGGATACTTCAGAGGTTTCCCATGCTGACTCAATTCAATTTCAAGCAGCGATGGATGAAAATAGGTATTCCATGGCAGAATACCTCTTGTTTGAGTTCGCCCGCGTGGACAGCACCCTGGACGTGCTTAATGATCTTGAGCTCGGAAGCCAGGATTCTACCATCAAACAAAGATCGGCTTATATGCGTTACTATGCGCTGGGAACTGTAAGGGGCGATGCGGTCGCCGCTCAGAAGTCGCTGGATGAGATTGCAGAAAAATACCCGACCTATTTTAAGATTATCAAGGGTAACTCGAGTGAGAATACGGAGAAAATTAAAGCCCAAAAGGACCGCTTGGAGGAGATCGCAACCCTATATGAAAGCAAGAATTACGCGGGAGCGAGTCGACAATACAGTGCTTTGATGATAGATTCAAATATTTCTCCGGAGATAAGAGGGAAAGCCTGTTTTAATTACGCTGTGTTGAATGATCATTATCTGTATGACAAGGAATCTGCTGTAGAGGCCTATTCCTACCTATTGGATCAGTTCCCAGATGATCCCATGGTGCTTACGGCGCAAAGACGTCTGGATATTCTGACATTTGAGGTCAAAGCAGATGTGCTTGATCAGGGAGAGAAATCGCCTGATCCAAACTCAAGTGATAAAGATTAATTCTCGAAGATATAAGGCTACTTTGTCAATTGAGTTGAAAAAACAAATCAATGAATATCATAGTAGTTGATATGTCATTCTTCCTACCGCTCACCGAAAAGGTGTTGGCGATAAGGGACATCGCCAATAGTTTCAACGCTCAATTATGTCACTAAAAAATGTTATAAAAAGAGCCCCCGTCACTATAATTGGAATTCCCAGTCTTATAGCGTTCACGCTATATACCTATGATGTATTCATGCTCTTTTTTACCATTGCCGGGATTCTCATATTGGGTGAATTATACAAACTATCTCGCCCAAATGGGACAGAGCCTAACGTTTGGATGGGTTTTCCTCTTTATTTGACTCTGGTTTGGGATCAGCTTTTTCAGGGAGGAACGAATCTCGGTTATATCCTCATCACAGCTGCTTTATTGCTACTGACATTTGAAATGTTTCGAAACAAGGTCCATGCGCTTGAAAATATTGCTTCAACCTTATTCGGGGCAGTCTTTGTTGGATTGGCCATGTCCTATTTCATTAAGCTCCAGCAGATGGGCTACGATGGACAGGGAGGGCATTTGGGCGCCTATGCAGTACTGACAGTCTTTATCGGCGTGTGGGCCTGTGACACCCTGGCCTATTTCATCGGATCGGCGATTGGTAAACACAAGATATTTCCGCGGGTCAGCCCCAATAAAAGCTGGGAAGGATCCATTGCTGGCTTACTAGGATCTTTTATCGCGTTTATTTTAATTGTAAGAGCCGGCTGGTTACCCGGTTTGGACTATTTTGATGCCCTCGCCTTGGGGCTTATAACAGGCCTTGCTGGTCAAATCGGTGATTTTGCTGAATCAATGGTTAAGCGAGATGTTGGAGTAAAAGACTCATCCAATCTTCTGCCTGGACATGGGGGAGCCTGGGATAGACTGGATTCTATCCTGTTTGCTGCACCTCTGAGTTACCTGTATCTAACAATGGTTGTTGGACTGTAATTGAAGAAATCCTTTATCATCCAGTTCTCCCTGATGATCCTACTGATCATTTACACAAATAGTGGTGTGCGAAGCACTGAGAAATATCTAGAGGATGAATTAGGAAACGCCGGGGGTATCAGGGTCGAATTAACTGGGGAAGAAACAGTTTTTGAAAGCAGTCCCAAAGGTGGTACTCCTGTTAAGGGCGGCACCCTTGTCTTTGCCGAATCTGCTGAACCAGAGAATTTAAATTCCTACACATCTACCTCTGCAGCAGCGACCAGAATTTTGGATTATGTCTACGAAACACTCCTGGGCTATGACTACGAAACCTGGCGTTATGACCGACCGGTTTTAGCAGAAAGTTTTGATATAAGTGAAGATGGATATACCTTTACATTTAGGATTAGAGAAAATGTCTACTGGCATGATGGTCAGCAACTTACAGCTGATGACGTATTATTTTCCATAAAAGCAACCCTCAACCCATTTGTGGACAATGCACCTATGCGCAGTTCTTTTTCAAAGGTGGTCAGCGCCTGGACAGAGGGTCCATTTGTTTTCGGTATCCGCAGTTCCGAGACCTACTTCAGGAATCAGGAAATTCTAGGTGGCTTCCATATCCTGCCCAAACATATCTGGGATCCAAAAGGTCTCCTGGATAGATACTCAGTGGAAGATTTACTCAATCCAACGGTGACTCGCGAGGAAGCCGCTATCAAAGAATTTGCCGATGATTTCAATGTTCACCCCCAGGGACGTCCGGTAGGTGATGAGGCAGAGCCGATTATTGGCTCAGGCCCCTGGTTATTCGATAAATGGATAACTGGTGATTACATTTCTCTCGCTAGAAACGACAACTATTGGAATGCAGACTCGACCTTTATCAAGGGTTATTCAGAAGATGGTGCATATTTGGATAAGATCATTGTAAAAGTGATCTCCGATGCAACAGCCAGACTTACTGCCCTTAAGGCAGGTGAAATTGATTTCATTCCTCGGATGAGAGCCGTTCAATACTTCACCCAAACCAATACGCCCGATTTCCTCGAGAAATTCCAAAAGGTCTCTTATGTCAATCCGGCCTATCACTATGTTGGATGGAATAATGATAAACCTTATTTCAGTGATAAACGAGTTCGGCAAGCCATGACAATGCTCATCGATAAGGATGGATACAACAAATATGTAGGGTATGGACTAGGTATTCCGACCATAGGACCCTTCTTTATATATAGTGAGCAGTACAACAAAAATATCGAACCCTGGCCATATGATCCTCAGCGAGCAGTGGAGCTCATTGAAGAAGCGGGTTGGATAGATCATGATGGAGATGGGATTCGGGATAAGGATGGTATTCCATTCAACTTCACTTTCTCAATATCCTCCGGATCAACAAGCTCTAAGTACCTGGCACTCATGCTGAAAGAGGATTTACGCAAAGTCGGCATTGTTGTCAATATTCGTCAATTGGAGTGGTCGGTTTACGTAGAAAATCTAAGAGATCGTCAGTTTGATGTGGTATCCCTGCTGTGGATCGGGGGTTTGGAAATGGACCCCTATCAGATCTGGCATTCCGATAATATTGGAGATCGCGGTTCTAATTATATTGGATTCAGACACGCTGAAGCCGACTCCATTATCGAGACTGCAAGATATGTGATGGACAAGGAAAAACGCAACGCCATGTATTTTCGACTCCAGGAGATCTTTCACGAGGAGCAGCCTTACACTTTCATGCATTTTCAGCGAGACCCTGGTGCCTATCTCAAAGAATTTCACGGAGTGAAGTGGATTCCTACTCGTCCCGGATATAAACTGTATAGCTGGTGGCGGAGTGCTTCCAAGGTGGGAGCGACCCTCTAATGTGGAAATATTTTCTAAAACGAATTCTGCTGATCTTCCCTACACTGTTCGGCATATCGATCATCACATTTATTATTATCAAATTAGCTCCTGGGGACCCCACAGCTTTTAAAATGGGAAACCAACAGACCGGGATGTCATCTGATCAGAATCTGGCTAAACAGGTCATCGAGCAGACCAGAGAGATCTATGGTCTGGATAAGCCCCTTTTGTTGAATTTCACCATCTACAGCTATGAAGATGATTGGGAAGATGTAAGAGAATATCTGAAGGCTGGTAAGGCATTAAGCGGTCGTGCTTACGATGATATTGTTGAACCCATCAAGCAGGCAGATGAAGTCGCAGTGCCGTTCCTGGTGGGCTTACTGCAGGACGAAAACCTCACCGATAATGAGATCCTCGTCGTCCTTGAAATTTTGACCATCAAGCAGAAGCTGGCCATAAGCACTGAAATGAGTATCGATAAGCAACTCGAATACATAGACAACTGGTGGGGTGGTGGTACAGACTCGACCGGTGTAGTTCGCAATGCTGCCCGAGATTCCTATCAGTATACAGGCTTTCAAATTTTTAAGAAGATCTTTACCGAGGCACAGTATCCTCGCTGGTTGGTCAACATGATGATGTTGGAGTTCGGGGACTCGATTAAGGACAATCGGCCGGTCTGGGATCATATCAAGGAGAGCGTACCAGTATCACTCATCTTTACCTTTACGTCCTTTATTCTGGCTTATTTGATCGCCATTCCATTGGGTATCTATTCAGCAACACATCAATACACCACTGGTGATAAGGTGACTACGGTAATCTTATTTATCCTCTACTCGCTGCCTAATTTTTGGGTGGCGACCATGGCCATCGTATTCTTTGGCGGAGGAGATTTCTTTGACATTTTCCCCGTCACGGGTCTGCATAGTCTTGGTGCGGAGGAAATGGGAACCTGGGAATATTTACTGGATCTCGGTCACCATGTGGCATTGCCTTTAATTATATGGACCTATGGTAGTTTCTCTGCACTTTCACGTTACATGCGTGGATCCATGTTGGAAGTCATTCGACAGGATTATATCAGAACTGCGAGGGCTAAAGGTCTGAGCGAGCGGGTAGTCACTTACAAACACGCATTAAGAAATTCATTGATTCCCATTATTACCATGTTGGCCAATCTGTTACCCCTGGCTATTTCTGGATCCATTATTATCGAATCCATTTTTTCCATACCGGGTATGGGGCAATTGAGTTTCAATGCGGTTCTATTCAGAGATTATCCAATTATTATGGCGGTGACGACTATTTCTGCTATGCTGACACTTTCTGGTATACTGCTGTCTGACCTGCTATACGCCATTGTTGATCCTAGAATCACATTTGAGGAGAAGAACTAATGTCTCAAATGGCTCCAGCAAGGACTTATCGACAGATCGTCGGATCTCAATTTAAAAAGAATAAACTTGCGGTCCTGTCACTACATGTCATCTATGTACTGCTTTTTATTTTCATTTTTGCTGATTTTCTGGCAAATGATAAACCTATCGTCATGCGCTATCAGGGATCGACCTACTTTCCGGTCTTCAGAGAGTATGGAGTAAAATATCTGGGCATGAACTGGCAGGATGCCTTTAAAAGCCAACAATTTAAGATTTTGGAAGATAAATATGGTGAAGGGGATTGGGCTATCTATCCTGTGATCCCTTATTCTTCAACAGAGTATAACTTGAAGGTCAAAATGCAGCCGCCTAGCATGTCCCATGTTTTTGGAACTGATGAGCTGGGAAGAGACGTCCTCTCGCAAATGATCCACGGTGCTCGCGTTAGTCTTCTCGTGGGATTTGTAGCTGTGGCCATTTATGTGTTTATAGGTGTTATCTTGGGTGCCCTAGCTGGTTTCTATGGCGGCATCATTGATATAGTCATTCAGAGAATGATAGAAATAATGATAACCTTTCCTCGAATGTTTCTTATTATTACCATCGTTGCAGTGATGGAAACACAATCCATTATTAATATAATGATTATACTGGGGCTAACCGGATGGACTGGAGTGGCTCGCTTCACACGCGGAGAATTTCTAAAGGTTAAGAATGAGGATTATGTAGTGGCAGCTAAAGCACTGGGTTACAGGGACTTTCGAACAATATTCCGACATGTGTTGCCCAATACTTTGACCCCTGTTCTTGTTACAGCAACGTTTGGAGTAGCCGCAGCAATTCTCATTGAATCTGGACTGAGTTTTCTTGGTTTTGGTGCCCCGCCGGAGCAGGCTACCTGGGGTTCCCTCTTGAGTAGTGCAAGAGATACACTACCAACAGGATGGTGGTTAACAACTTTTCCAGGATTGGCAATATTTATTACAGTGACCGTTTACAATCTTGTGGGCGAGGGTTTACGTGATGCGCTTGATCCTCGTCTTAAACAATAGTGGATATTTTTAGCCACGGATGAATACGGATAGCGCACAGATTGAAAGCAGAGAGATAGCAAAAACTCACCACCCTTGGATGATGCTAGCTAAAGAAATCCTCTGCGACTCCGCGAACTCCGCGAGAAAAGAAAAAATAAAGGATTAATAACAGTGGCAGGTAAAGAACTAAAGACGATCTTAGCGACAGACTGCGGATCGACCACAACCAAAGCCATATTGATTGAACTGACAGATCAAGGATATCGGCTGAAAACAAGAGGAGAGGCGCCTACAACCGTTGAAGCTCCTTTTGAGGACGTCACTAAAGGTGTTTTGAATGCCATCATGGAAGTTGAAGAACTTTCTGGGCTCAAGATATTAGACGGTGATCAGATTATCCATCCCATGGTCGATGAGAATACGGGTGTGGATGTATATGTATCAACCTCTTCCGCTGGCGGTGGCTTACAGATGATGGTTGCCGGTGTGGTGAAAGCCATGACAGGCGAAAGCGCCGAGAGAGCAGCTCTGGGAGCAGGTTCCATCGTTATGGATGTATTAGCCTCCAATGATGGTAGACTTCCTCACCAAAAAATTGAACGGATCAGGCAACTACGCCCTGATATGATTCTGCTTTCCGGTGGAATTGATGGCGGAACCGTGTCCCATGTGGTGGAATTAGCCGAAATATTAGCCGCTGCCAACCCAAAACCGCGTCTTGGTCAAAATTACAAATTACCGGTTATTTATGCCGGGAATATTAAAGCACAACAAAACATAAAAGAGACACTAGGTTCTATCACAGATCTTGATATCATCGAAAATATTCGTCCAGTCCTGGAAGTCGAAAACCTGGGACCAGCTCGAGATAAGATCCATGATCTCTTCATGGAACATGTTATGGCCCAGGCTCCCGGTTATAAAAAGCTGATGACCTGGACAGATGCGCCAATAATGCCTACACCAGGTGCAGTAGGTTCACTTATCGAGATGGTTGCCAAAAAGGAAAATATTTCGGTTGTGGGTGTGGATATTGGTGGTGCAACCACAGATATTTTCTCGGTGTTCCAGGGGCAATTTAATAGAACCGTGAGCGCTAACCTGGGAATGAGTTATTCAGTCTGTAATGTTCTGGCTGAGGCGGGTCTGGAGAATGTACTTCGTTGGGTGCCCATCGATATTGATGAAGGTGAGTTGACAAATCGTATTGGCAACAAGATGATTCGTCCCACGACTGTTCCACAATCTCTTGAGGAACTGATTATTGAGCAGGCTATTGCTCGTGAAGCTTTACGCCTGTCATTCATTCAACATAAATCCTTTGCAGTAAGTTTAAAAGGTGTTCAGCAGGAGCGTACTATCTCCGATGCATTTGATCAGTCAGGATCTGGTGAGACACTGGTTGACATGATGGAGCTAGACCTTTTGGTTGGCTCTGGTGGTGTGCTATCGCATGCTCCTCGAAGAGAACAGGCCATGCGCATGCTCATTGATGCCTTTGTACCAGAGGGAATTACACAGCTGGCTGTAGATTCAATATTTATGATGCCTCAGTTGGGTGTGATGGCTAATATTGAAAACAAAGAGTTGGCTGAAAGCGCCCGAAAAGCGGCTGTGGAAGTGTTTGAAAAGGATTGCTTGATCCGTCTAGGTACCTGTATTGCTCCAATCGGCAAACCAAAGCCTGGGACGGTGATATTGACTGCAGAATTTGAGCTACCTGGTGAGGGCAAGAAAGTGGTCGAGCTGAGATCAGGTGAAATCATTGTTATCCCTGCCCCATATCAGGCTATCAACGCAAAGCTGACCCCAGCTAAGACAATGGCAATAGGCAAAGACAAAGGTGAAGCACATGAAACGAATATCTATGGGGGAACAGTAGGTTTGATTTTTGATGGCCGTGGTCGACCCTTTGAACTCAGTACAGAGAAATCTAAACGAATTGAAAATTTGAATAAGTGGTCCAAAGCGACCAATGAATATCCCGATACCGACATGTTGGGAGGGAAATAATCATGGCTCATTCATATACCCCTGGACTAAAAGTCCTCCACGAATCCAAAGTTAGAAAAGAAAGAATCCTACCCCTGAAAGGGGAAGTGATTGTAGAAGCCAAGGCGACCGTTACGCCTGACGACATTGTTGCCCGCACACATTTACCTGGTAATGTGCAGATGGTAAATGTGGGGAATCTATTAAACATCGATCCGACAGATGTTGAAGCAGTCATGCAGAAGCCCCTTGGCTCAGAGTTCACGAAAGGTGAATTGATGGCCGAAACCAAAGGCATATTAGGATTTTTCAAATCCAAAGTATTGGCGCCAATTGATTGTACATTGGAGTCCATTTCCTCCATTACTGGTCAAGTTGTTCTCAGGGATGCGCCCATTCCAGTTGAGATAGATGCCTACATTCGAGGAACGGTGGCTGAAGTTTATCCTGAAGAGGGTGTCGCCATCGAAACGGAGGCCGTCTATATCCAAGGCATTTTCGGAATTGGTGGTGAGAGCAGGGGGGAACTTGCTGTAGTTGTTGAAACGCGTGAAGATGAGCTCAGGGCTGACATGATCAAACCAGAGCATGCTGGTAAGGTGTTGGTTGGGGGTTCCTTCCTGAGCTTGAAAGCCTACAAAAAAGCACTTGGTATGAAGGTCGCAGGTATTGTTGTCGGTGGCTTTAATTATTTTGATCTGGAAGAGATATTAGGGTATACGCTTGGTGTCGCCATCACGGGTTCTGAGGATCTGGTAACCTCTCTGGTTCTCACGGAAGGTTATGGAGAGATCAGGATGGGGTCACGGACCTTCGATCTTCTCAAAAAACATCACGGCAAATTTACCTCCATCAATGGAGCAACCCAGATTCGGGCAGGTGTTATTCGTCCAGAAATTGTAATCCCCCTGAACAAAGAAGATCTAAAGGGAGATGCGCATGCCGTTCAGATCAATGAAGGTATCCAGAGCGGTAGCTTGGTTAGAGTGATCCGTGCTCCATATTTTGGCCGGATCGGAACCGTCATCTCATTACCCCCTGAATTGCAGAAAATGGAATCAGAAACCATGGTCAGGGTTGCTGAGATAAAAATTGACGATGAAGTGATGATCATACCGCGAGCTAATCTGGAGATGGTCGAAACTGATTAAAGCAGCCGATATTTCGCCTCAGGAGCTCATGTCCGATGAGGACAAGGCATTTATTGAGCGAATTGCAAAACGAATATATGACACCGGTTTTATTATGCCTGCTGTGTTTGCCCTTGAAATGGTCAAACCTTTAGCTTTGTTAGGGAGTCATACCATGATATTTTTTGGACCGATAGTAAGTGCCTTCATTAAGGCAGATGGTTACTATCGGGCAGCAGAGTTGTTTGAGGATCCGCGAAATGTTGAGCTACTCATCGCCAGACTTGAACAATTCGAAGAAGAAAGCAAAAACAAACAAACGGAGAAGCACAGTGAAAGATAAACAATTCTGGACTGTTGCCGGTTCAATCTTCGTACTATTCATGATTTTCTGGTTCGCCGGACATCCATTTTTTGTCGCAGAACGAGCTGTCATGTTTTGGTCCATCCTTATCGTCGGTGGAGTATTAATCTACTCGACACGTATGGCGAAAATGGGTGAGAAGATTTTCCTGCGTACTATTCCCGGCCTAAAAGCCGTGGAAGAAGCTGTTGGACGTTCTACAGAAATGGGAAAACCCGTACTTTATGTTCCGGGAATTATGGATATGGACCAGGTAGAAACTGTTGCCGGTGTTGTCGTCCTTGGCCACGTAGCCAAAATGACCGCGCGCTATGAAACCAGTTTAAACGTTCCTGTTTCACGTGCCATCGTTATGAAAGCTGCCCGCGAATCCTGTCGCGAATCATATCTGTTGGAAGGTCGTCCTGATCTGTTTCACGATGATATGGTTCACTATTTGACAGATGATCAGTTTGCCTATGCTGCTGGTGTGAATGGTATCATGTTGCGTGAAAAACCCGCAGCCTGTTTATACATGGGTAAATTTTACGCTGAGTCCCTCTTGTTAGCTGAAACGGGTAACTCCATCGGGGCCATCCAAATAGCTGGAACCGCTTCTCCATCACAGATTCCTTTCTTTGTCACGGCTTGTGATTATACACTTATTGGTGAAGAATTCTTTGCGGCCAGTGCCTATCTATCACAGGAACCTGAACTCATAGGGGGGGTCAAAGGACAGGATACCCTCAAAATACTGGCTGTTGCTGTTATGCTCCTGGCTACAATTTTTAATGTTTTTCATGATCTGAACTGGATCTCCTGGGATGTCCTGGGATACCTGACAGTACAATAGGAGGTTTGATATGTTCATGAAACGAAAATTACCCATCGCCATCGCGGCTTTCATCGGTTTTATAACTCTCTTTGGATGGTTTGTGGATGAACCTAATATTAGATCATTTGTCGATGATGATGCAACACAGTGGTTTGATATTCTGGCAAGTTTTGCCATTTTTCTTGGTGCTTTAAATCTGCTAAAACTGCAGGCCTTGAAAGTTATGAAAAAGCAGAAGGGTTGGCCTTATGCTGCCCTGGCAATCTTAGGATTTACTTTTTCTTTTACAGCCGGCTTTATTTTACTTGGATCATACAATGTTGAGATCAGTCAGTATGATGATCCAGCCAAAGTCGCCACTGTTCTGTCAAGCGAGATCAATCTGGATGAGAAAAGCACGGAAAACATCCTCATCGCTATGCCTGAAGGTGATACCTACATTATTGATACGCCCTATTTCACCAAAAGGGGTGCAGATAAAGTTGTAGCACAGATCAATGCTGCTGGTGGAACCGCCAATATGCGAGCAACGGAGTGGGGGAGTCATATCTCTACGCGTGGATCCTTATTTAACTGGATGTTCAGATTCATATTCACACCGCTTTCTGCTACCATGTTTGCCCTATTGGCATTTTTTGTGGCTTCCGCATCCTACAGGGCCTTTAAGATCAGAAATTTTGAAGCAACCTTGCTGCTCGTTTCCGGTATTATCATTATGCTCGGTAGAGTGCCCATTGGAAGCAGTATTTCTGCATGGTTCATTATGTACATCATCGTCCTCAGTATTGCTGCAGGGGTAAATACCTGGTTTAAAAACCGGACATATACTCTGGCAACGGTTATCGGGGGTCTGCTGATCGTTACAATTGCCGGCTTCATTACAGGTTGGCCAGTGGATCAGCCAGCAATCTTTTATCTTCCCGTTCTACAGGACTGGATCTATAACAATCCCAACGTAGCAGGAGCGCGAGCCATCATGATCGGTATCGGTCTAGGCATCTTCGCTACCTCAATACGCTACATCCTGGGTATTGAAAAATCATATATCGGAGAATGATCATGGAAAAATTTTTAGATTTTATCGTTCGCGCCGGTAGTCTTGATAGACGGTACATCTTTGTAGTAATCGCCTTTGTCGTGATTATGCCATTGTTTTATCCCCTAGGATTACCCATACGACCTACTGTTTCATCAAAGACCATATATGACACTGTCGAGCAATTGGAAGCAGGTAACAAAGCCCTTGTTTCATTTGAATATGGTCCCAGCACAAAGCCTGAGATTCATCCTATGGCAGTGGCCCTTCTCCGGCATCTGTTTGAGAAGGACGTGAAGGTCTATGTCACCTGTCTCTGGCCCGATGGCCAATTCATGGCCATGGAAGCCTTGGCTCAGGTAGCTGAAAACCAGTACCATAAAGAGTATGGTGTGGATTATGTCCTGCTTGGATTCAGACCGGGGAATGAGGCTGTGATCAAGGGACTAGTCAGCAATTTCCGTAAAGTTTATACGGTGGATGCGCGTGGCAATTTTCTGGATGACATCCCCATGATGGATGGCATCAATCAAGTTGGTGATTTCGATTACCTCTTCTCTGCTTCCGCTGGATATCCAGGTACTGTAGAGTGGGTACAGTACGCTGCTGACCCCACTGGGGTTACTATGGGTACTGGCACCACTTCGATTCAGGTGAATGAAGTGATGCCCTACGTCCAGTCAGGCCAGATAAAGGGTATTCTTGGTGGAATGCCAGGTGCGGCTGAATATGAGAAACTCATCGGACAGCCAGGAATTGGGACCAGCGGTATGGACGCCCAATCTGTTGCACATATTGTTATTGTTGGATTTATTATTTTTGGCAACATCTCGTTCTTCGTTGAACGCAGACGTGCCAAGAAATATTAGGAGGTTGAATAATGAACGGTTCTGAAATTTTTGGAGCTTGGGTTGCGGTCTTTTTAACCTTGGGCATTTTCTCCTATCTCTATAAAGACAATCCTTTTTATAAGATCGCTGAGCATATATTTGTCGGCGTATCAGCCGGATACTGGATGTCCATGTTTTTCTGGACTCAGATCCAACCCAATCTATTTGGACGTTTGTGGCCAGTCCCTGAGGGCGCCATTTCTGGCTTCTTTATGCGCATCTGGTATGGGATTTATGATATATTTGGCTTCGTCTTACCAAGGGTTTTTCCTGATGGTGGAATAGACAAAGGACATGGTTCTGATCCCCATTTTCTGTATTTGCTTCCTTTTATTCTGGGTATCATGATGCTCCTGAGTGTGGTTTCAAAATGGAGCTGGATGGCACGATTAGGAATTGCTTATACTGTGGGAATGGCAGCCGGTCTAAGAGCCTATGCATTTTTAAATTCCAATGTGTTAGGACAGCTTAAGGGGTCTGCTGTTTCTTTTGTGAACATTCCCTGGTTCAGTCTCACAGATGCAAGTATATTTAATAATATTATTATTTTGATAGGGACGATTACTGGCCTTCTGTATTTCTACTTTTCAAAAGAACACACGGGCCATTTTGGGAAAGTCACCAGAGTGGGTATATACTTCCTCATGATCAGCTTTGGTGCTTCATTTGGTTTTGCTGTCATGGGTCGTATCTCGCTCTTAATCGGTCGTTTTACTGATCTGATCAGCTATGGTGGAGAGAATTATAATTATGCCTCCCTCTGGGTTTTGTTGGTAATGATCGTATTATTGACCGTATGGACTATCAAAGGTGATAAAGACACTGCTAGTTGAAAATTAATTTGAGGGCATTTATTGCCATAGATGGAGAATAGCTGCGCATGGCTGTTTCAATTACTTTAAGAAACATCATCAAGAAATATGGTGATAAAGCCGCTCTTAACAATGTTACACTCGGTGTTGAAAAAGGACACATACATGCCGTCATTGGGACCACGGGATCAGGCAAATCAACTCTGTTAAGAGTGATTGCTACCCTGTGCGTACCAAGTTTGGGCTCAGGTTATATTAATGGTCTTAATCTGGGTGCCAGACAAAACCAGATCAGACAGCAAATCGGGTATATGTCACAGGATAGTCGATTTGAGGAATCCCTGACTCTCATGGAGAATTTAATTCTTCAAGGCAAGTTGCATGGGATAGCTGAAGCAGACCTCCTCAATCGAATCTCAGGTTTTGTATCTCGTTTTGAGATGATTGATAAATTGCATTCCTTCCCGCGTGAAGTGAGTTATGGAACCCGTAGAAAGATGGAATTCATACGGGCAGTGCTCCATAATCCAACCATCCTACTCCTTGATGAACCTACAGCATCCCTTGATTTGGGATGTAAAGAGCTTATGGAGACTTTTTTGAGGGAGCAGAAGTTGCGATTTACAACCGTCATTATTTCCAGCAATATCGATCAGGTGGAACGTATTGCAGACCGCATTTCTATACTGGATGAAGGACGAGTGGTAGCAGAAGGTACATTGAAGGAGCTCAAGGAAACTGAGCAGGAGAATCGCATCGTGGACTTAACTCTTTCAGAGACCCATGAGAGGGATTTCAATATCCTGGATGCCTCGCCCCATGTCAGTTCTTACTCTGTTCAGGGTAATCACTATGAGATTATCACTGAAGCTGATGTCAGCCCGGAATCCATAACCTCTCTCTTCAGTGATAGGATAGTGCAGGCATCTCAACGATTGCCAAGCTTATCTGACATTTTCAAACGAATGGTGAAGGCGGAGGTGATACATGAATAATGTATTAGCTGCTCTTTGGCATCGTGAACTGATCATCTATAGACGGCAATTTATCACTGCGGGAATCATGCCCATTCTGACAGGTCTGATCTTCTTCTTTATGTTCTTTTTACCGTATAAGACTTTACTACCGGTACAGGAGATGGAGAGAGTTATTCCTGCCCTTGTTCTGGATTCCCTACTGCTGACTCTTCTCATTACGATCTATGAGACAACGGCCAGATTCTACTGGGAGACTCAGCGAAGTAATGGAATGGCCAGTTTATATGAAATGGGTAGATACCATCGCCAACCCTCATTTTTTATTGCTCAGGCTATTATCAGTTTAAGCAAGGGTTTTGTGCACCTTATCGTGGTTTGGGCGATCCTTATTTTTCTCACTGAGATGTCATTTGAGCGGATCAACCTGCAAGCGAGTATCGTTTTTATCCTCCTGGGAGCGCTGCAGATCGTGTCGCTTAGTAAGATAATTGGATTGCTGGCAAAGCATGTGGATAGCCTTAGCAAGTTCCTATATGTAGGATTGTTGCCTATCATGATGATCAGTGGTCTGTTTCTAGTTAAAGGCGCTCCACTGGAGAATATTGCTGAAATCGCCTTCTATCTGCCTCCATATAATTGGATGGCCGGTTTGGATGCTGCATTTCTTAGGGGCACGATTGATTACGGATTTCTTTTAATCTGTTTGATTGAATCTGTCTTCCTGCTTTGGCTTTCAGCAACCTTTTTCCATCTGGACGGAGACAGTTGAGAATTTACCTGGCAGGGGCTATTGAGGCTGCTCCAGACGATGGGACAGTCTGGAGAAGGGAGCTTACAAGCTTTCTAAAAAAGCAGCTTGACTGGGATGTATTTGATCCTTCTCTGCATGAGCAAGATTTCCTCAGCGATGAAGAGAAAAATAACTTTCGACAGTGGAAAAGCACTGATACTCAGCGGTTTAGACCGGTTATTAAAAAAATTATAGATCGGGATCTTCATCAATTATTAAATAATTGCGATGGAATAATTTGTCTCTGGGATGAGCATGTTATTCATGGCGGTGGCACTCACGGAGAGCTAACCCTGGCATATGAACATAAGCTGCCTGTGTTTCTGGTATTAGGGATGCCTCTTGAAAAAGTTTCATCCTGGATCATCGGATGTACGACAGAAGTTTTTCAAAATTTTGAAGATTTGAAGCAATATTTACAGAAAAATCACGCTTCCATTATTAATGAATAACTGCTTGACTTTCAAAAATGACCCCTTACCTTTTTGACGTTATCCTAAGGTGGATAAGGGTTTAAGCCCATTTGAGTCAATCTTTTTCAGATTTTCTCAGACAAACTGAACTGGATTAAATTATTAATACAAACAACAAGGAGGACACACTATGAACAAAGCTGAATTGATTGCAAAGATTGCTGATGATGCAGGTATCACAAAAGTACAGGCCGAAAAAGCACTTGGTGCATTCACTGGCGCTGTAACTGAATCCCTCAAAGCTGGCAATAAACTTGCTTTAGTTGGCTTCGGTACTTTCGATGTATCAGCTCGTGCAGCCAGAGTTGCTCGTAATCCCCGTACAGGTGATCCGATCAATGTTCCTGCAATGAACGTTCCTCGTTTTAAAGCTGGTAAGGGTTTAAAGACCTCCGTCAACTAAACTCTTTGCTTTACATCAATTAGGAAAAGGGCGTTGAGACAAACGCCCTTTTTTTATGGAGAAATCTAAATGGAATCCGTCTGTCACGTTTCTCTCGAATCCATCCTAAAAAATTTTCAATTCTTTCAGACCAGAATCAAGTCTCGTCAGATCATTCCTGTGGTCAAAGCGGACGCATATGGTCATGGCGCTCTACGAGTCAGCCAGTACCTGTACGAGAGAGCCGGAGTTACTCTTTTTGCAGTAGCTACCCTTGAGGAAGCACAGGAATTAGCCAGAGAGATGCCAGAAATATCTATTCTCATTTTTTCCCGGGTATTTGCCTCAGAATTGGCAAACCTGCCCAAGAACAGTATTCTTAGTATTGGCTCACTTGAAGATGCCCAGGACCTCTCAGCCTCAGGTCATTTGCATATCAAAGTTCATTTAAATATCAACACTGGAATGAATCGGCTTGGTCTTTCACCAGAACAGGCCTTGGCACTTATAGCAGAGACAGATCGAGCACTGGATATTCAGGGTGTCTACAGCCACTATTCTTCTTCGGATACAAATGATGATGGCCAATTTAAACATCAGAAAGCGCTTTTTAAGAAATTCATAAGTGATGCGCAGGAACTGGGTTTCAAGGGAATGATGCATTTATCCAATAGTGCTGGCGCTTTACATGAGGATTTGGACGACCATGATCTGCTTCGACTAGGGATTGGTCTCTATGGCTATGATACTTCACCCCAGGCTGCTTTTCAGGCTGATCTGGTTCCGGCAATGGAAGTAAAGGCACCCCTAATCAGAGTTGAGCGCATCAGGGCAGGAGAATCTGTTAGCTATTCTGAAAAGTGGATAGCCGCCGTAGATACGAATATTGGGACCCTCAGAGTGGGATATGCTGATGGCTACTTCAGGGCACTTACGAATCGGGCATTTGTGAGCTATGAGCATAAAACCTATCCTGTTGTGGGGACAGTGACCATGGATCATATCATGATCGATCTGGGGACCGAGAATCCACCGACAGGAGCGTACTATACAGTATTAGGCGGTGGGTCAGATCCGGTGAAAATAAGCTCTGTCGCTCGGAGATTAAATACCATACCCTACGAAGTATGCTGCGCCATTTCCCCCCGTATCCGACGTCAATATTAATTTAATTATTCGCTATTGACCCTTAATGGTCCTGGCAAGCAATCCTGACAGGATATTTTTCAGTCCAATATTCAAATTTCAATTCTGTGTCAGTCAAAAAAGGGTTGAATTTCCTTAAATATTTCTTAACTCCATCGCAGCGTCAGGGTAAGGGGAGCAATAAACTCTGATGTATATAATGATGAAGCTTCCTATTCAGGATTGCTAAAGGAGTTCAACTTTGAATATATTGGTGATCAGCGGCGAACAAGCCCTCGAAAAATCAAATTATCAACGAGCATTTCCAGATTCCCAGATTACAATAATAAACCAGAAAGATCTCAGTTCGGAGAAATTCGGTCAAGCGCTTTTAGATTTTGAAGGCACTGAATTGCTTCTCGTAGATGCCAGTAGTGAAAAGATCGACTTTAAGAAGAGCGCTGCACAACTATATACATTGGTGGCGGAAGTTTCAGATGACTGGTCTATGATCTATGCTGATTATGAAGTAGATGACAATGGGACATTACAGGATGAGCATCTTTTAGATCATCATATTGGTCGTGTCAGGGACAACATGGATTTCGGCAAAGCCTGGCTATTAAATCTAAACAAAGTTAAAAAGGTACTCCCTCTTTCCGAATCCACTAAGCAGCACTTTCTGTATGAGTTAAGACTCCGAATGAGTGAAGTGGGTGAGTTGGTCCATATTGCCAATCGATATTCGGGTTGCCCTTACAAAGTTTACACTACTCAGGGTGAGCAAAATGTTTTCGATTATCTACTGGCAAGTAAGGAATCCCAATTAGAGTTAGAACAGATCCTTACCGATCACTTGAAAAGAATCGATGCATATCTTGCCCCAGATGTTTTTTATTCCTCAGTACCGTATGCTCAGAAGAATTACGAATTAACTGCGTCAATTATCATTCCTGTCAATAATCGTCCTGAATTTATCGGTTCTGCAATTGAATCAGTTCTTGCTCAGACCGTACAAAATGTAGAAGTGATCGTTGTGGTAAATGGGGGAGATTCAGATCCCACTGTTCCGGCTGTCAAAGAATACCTATCTGGAGGCTCAAAATATGATGCTGATAAACCAGCAGTTAATTTGGTGGTCCTGGACATAAATAATATTGGTCTATGTCTAAATGTAGGACTGCTGCAGGCCAAGGGTAAATACTATGTGCAACTGGATTCTGATGATCAACTGACTATTGGTGCAGTTGAGGCTATTACTGAAGTATTCGAATCGGATGATAAGATCGGTATGGTCATCGGTTCCTATGAAGTATATCAGAAAGACGCAAATACGGGAGCTATTACCCGTATGGAGTCAATACCAGTTGTAACACATGCTGAATGGACCGAGGAGAATGGTCGGAATAATCTGCTGCGTATCAATGGAGCAGGGGCACCTCGTTCCTTCTATGTGGAATTGGCAAGAGATCTTGGATTCCTTGATATGAATACTTCGCCCTATGCACGTAACTATGGTGAAGATTATGACTTTGTGACTCGGATGAGTGAGCATTACAGAATAGGTCGTGTCTGGGAACCAGTTTATAAAGTTATTCGTCACGGGGGTGGTACGGATCATAATATCGATCGCTCTACGGTTGATCGAAATGATAATGCAAAAGACGAGATGCGTCGTGAATCGATTTACCGACGGCAGATCATGAATGAGGTTACAAATGGATGAAATAATTCTCATCGGTATTGATGGAGGGGCTTCAAAGGTATTGGTCCACAAAGTGGAGATACTTACAAATCCAATGCGATTTGTTGCTTTGAAGCCATTCATAGAAGTCACTTACGCCAGTTCGAAACATTATAATGATAAATTCAAGCCCATCGTCCTTTCCAGACAGATGAAAGAACACGCGTCTGGAGCTGCAATTGAGCAGACCAAGGCTGAAGCAAGCCAGGAAGTGGCCATACTCGAAAGTTTTAAGAAAGCCATTTGCACCATACTCGGTCCAAAGGTCCCCGAAGAGGTAATTGTTGGTATTGGATTACCAGGTTTAAAAACTGCGGATAAACGTGGTATTTCTGCCATGGCTAACGGCCCCAGAATGCCGAAATTTTTGAATAAACTTGAAAAAGCACTATTATCAGAAGGTTATAAGACATTGCATCCCGTCCACGCCATCGGTAGTGATGCTGATTATTGTGGCCTAGGTGAACAATGGGGTGATGAAGGCGGCATGCGTGGTGTCTCATCTTCCTATTACATCGGCGTAGGGACCGGTATTGCAGATGCTATGCTGCTGGATGGTCTCCATGTGCCCTTCGACAAATGTAAGCCCTGGATAGCAAAGACCTGGGAGATGATGGCAAATGAGGAAGAGAGTTATGAAAATCTTCTTTCTGCCAAAGGAATCCAGACCCGCTATGCTAAGCTTGTTGGAATGGAGCAGGAGGAACTTGCAGCTGCAGAGATATATCCATGGCAAATTTATGAACGGGCGCTAGCTGGTGAGGAAGCCGCTCTAGAGATCGTGAACCAAACAGCTCAAGCTCTCTCTGACCTTCTCTTCCACAGAATACGAACACTGGCCGTTGGTGCCCCAGAAACAGCCCTCCTTGGCGCAAACCGTAGTTTGGAAGTCGAGCATGAATATCTCGGTCAGGTATTTGAGCGAATCGTGGTTGGACAACGCCTTGGTGATATCTGGGAATTCAAGAATTTTGAACCGCTCCTCCTGGATCCTGTAAATGAAAAATTAGGTCGTACCATTCATGGATCTGATCTCCCCGCAGAGATAAAAGCTCTGTATCTAACCAAAACCAATCGACTCCGTGATGATTTGATCATTCATTCAGAACTCCGCCACGCCCCGGCACTGGGTGCAGCCGTAGATGCATATCTCGAGTGGATTGAACAATGATCTGATTCGGGTAGGAATCGTCCTACCTGAAGATGAGATCCAGAAAATTACTCTCTCCTGGTCACCGGATTTAAAATTAGAGGGGAGTCTTGAAGGTCTGGGTACTACTTCACGTCTTGATCTAAGCATTGAAAACGGAATGATCCATGTCTCCGGTTTAGATAAATCCCTATTCGTCACTGAATTGCTTCTTCGATGTCCGGATAGGGTAGAGTCATTGAGTTCAGGTTATGGTATTAAGGTTGATCCCGTCATTGCCGGTCGGGGATTCCATTGGGAGAAAAAAATAGCTGTTGATCTTCCCGGCGAGTTAAAAATAAGTCTGGAAGATGGAGCTTTAAAACTCATTAACATTCTGGATATTGAAGCTTATGTAGCTTGTGTAGCGACATCAGAGATGGGTGCCAAGGCACCAGCTGCATTACTGGCTGCTCAGACAATTGTAGCCCGCTGTTGGTCGCTTGCTCTGGCTGAGGCAAAACATTTATCTGAAGGGTTTGATGTCTGTAATGACGATTGCTGCCAACGCTATCAGGGGACGAGTTATCTCACTGAACATTCTCTGCGCGCTGCCCTTGATACAAAGGGGGAAGTGCTCACCTATGATTCCAGGGTCATTGATGCCCGCTATTCAAAGAATTGTGGGGGGATGGTTGAAGATTACCAAACCGTTTGGGCCGGCGAAAAGGTTCCTTACCTCATTCCACTCTGGGATGGTCCTGAACAGAGATCTGGTTTCGCTGTTGACGATTTTGATGATCTCTATGCATACGATCAGGCCTATTGTTCTTCAAAGCGCTTTGAATCTGTGGATCTCGGCGGCATGCTGGGAAAAGTGGATGAATCTGGAAGTTATTATCGCTGGGAACAAAGCCTTAATAAATCTAACATTCTGGAGAATCTAACGAAATATCATGGTTTGGTATGGAATCGATTAGATGGAATTAGAATTGGGGAGCGAGGACCCAGCGCTCGGATCAAATATCTACACCTGATTGGTATTGATTCTGAGGGCCATGAGGTTGAGCAAAAAGTTGAATCTGAATACGGTATTCGCCGTATGTTCAGCAAGTCTTTTCTTTATTCCTCAGCATTTATTATAAAGAATGAGAAAACGCTCGAGACTGATGATTTTGTTGTGCTGAAGGGCGTTGGTTGGGGACATGGCGTTGGACTCTGTCAAATGGGTGCACTGGGTATGGCTCTTGATAAGATTGACTATAAAACCATATTAGCCCATTACTATCCGGGAACGAAATTTACCCATTTGTAAGCTTTACTCTTTTACGCTATTCCTCATTTGTTAAATATCTACAATATGCTGCAGTAAGCAGCTAGTCTGATTTGTATAAATACTGAGTCAATATTCTCTTTCTCAAAACGAATAATGTTGGTAAATGGTTTTAACAAACCTAGTTTAAGCCAATAACCCGGAGAAGTGATCATGCATAATTTTAACGTGAGTACTCGACATTTTCGTCTTTATCTAAGCATTCCTATAATTGCATTCCTCAGCGCCTGTGTAAAACCCCCTGCACCAATTACTCCAGTGAAAAAGCCTGTATCGCTGGTGACGCCTGTTGCAGGTGCTAAAGTATTGTCGGGCCTGGAAGTATTTGTGGCAATGGATCATAGTTCGGATACGCTAAGGTATGGTCTTTTAGCAAATCAGACCTGTGTCAATCAGGATCTGATCCATGGGATTGAACTATTGAAGGATGCAATAGACCTTCGTCTATTGTTATCTCCCGAACATGGTTTGTTTGGAGCCGAAAATGCCGGTGACGCCATCGGGAGTGAGACTGATGTTGGCTCCGGAATCATATCAAAGACAACCTATCGACAGAAACCTGAACAGATTGCAGAACTCATTTCAGATCTCGATGTGGTCCTCTTTGATATTCAGGATATTGGAATCCGTTCTTATACATATATCTACTCAATGGCCTATCTCATGCAAGCCGCAGAAATAGCTGGGAAGAAGGTCATCATCCTTGATAGACCGAACCCGATCAATGGTAATCGCCTGGAAGGAAATATTTTAGAACCAGAGCACTCAAGCTTTGTAGGTCTGTATCCGATTCCTTATCGACATGGGATGACCATTGGGGAATTGGCATTATTATTCAATGCAGAATTTGATATAAATTGTGATCTTGAAATTATTCAGATGGAGGGTTGGACCCGGAACATGTGGTTTGAGGATACAGGTTTACCCTGGGTTCCAACTTCACCCCACGTACCAGACGCTGAAACTATTTTGCCCATGATATCCACTGGAACCTACGGTGAATTGGGCATGCTATCTGAGGGAGTGGGTACCACAGTCCCATTTGAGCTGGCTGGCGGACCTTGGATTAAGAATCCACACGAATTCGCTGAAGCCTTGTCAGCAAGAATCACCGAAGGCGTGATTTTCCGACCAACTTTTTTCAAACCCTATTATGGACGACATAAAGGCGAAATCTGTGGTGGTGTTCAGGTTCATGTGACAGATAGAGATCTTTATTCTCCCTATATCACAGGTGTGTTAATAATGTCAGTCCATCAGGATCTCTACCCTGAGATCGATCTTTTTAAGAATGAACACCGCTGGAGCATGTTCGGGAAAGTGATGGGTACGGATGATTTTCGAAAAGAGCTGAAGGCTGGAAAAGATCCCCTGGAAATGCAGGCAGGCTGGCAGGCCGATCTGAGAGAATTCGATACTTTGCGGCAGGAGTATCTGCTCTATGATTAAGCCGCAGAGTTAATGTCATCCTAATTAGTAGACTACTTACCGCTCTATGTGCCCTATGCCTAGGTACGTTTCTCTTTGGCCAGGGCATTCTTGAAAAACCACATGCTGAACATGTTGCTCTTTTTGGTAACATTGAAATCAAGCAGTCTAATGAATTCAAGGGGTATCCGCGCAATCTGACAAAAACTAGTACATTGAGCAATCCCAGTCATGTGGTCTTTGGCTATCATCCTTATTGGAATGACACAGCTTGGGAGAACTACTCCTATGATATTCTAAGCCATATTGCCTGGTTTGGATTGGAGATGGGCAATACTGGTGAAATTACCAATGATCATAAATGGCCAGTAACAGGTCTCGTTGATCTAGCCCATAGCCATGGTGTTAAGGTGATAGTCACAGTAACGAATTTTGACAATGCGGGTATAGGAGCACTACTCGCCAATCCAACTTACCGACAAAAAGCCATTGACAATCTTATCGCCAGGGTCATTCAGGGAAATGCAGATGGCGTCAATATCGACTTCGAGTTCGTCCCCTCATCAGCCAAAGCAAACTTTAATACTTTTATTCATGATTTGACTCAGGCTTTCCACGATCAGATTCCAGGGTCTGAAGTAAGCATCGCCATGCCCTCTGTGGATTGGTCAAATGCTTACGATTACAACTATCTATCAGACAACTCAGATGGGTTAATGATCATGGCTTATGGCTATTATTGGTCTGGTAGTTCGAAAGCAGGTCCCAATTCTCCGCTTAATGGAGATCTCTCCTACTGGTATATACAACGCACTATAAGTGATTATTTGACAAAAACCGGAGGGGATGGCTCACAGTTGATATTAGGTTTACCCTGGTACGGTCGTGATTGGCAAGTGACCAGCACTAGCATAAATGCTCCTGTAAAGGACAATACTTCTGGTAAGTCTATACTATATCCTGCGGCTGAGACTAGCGCGCAATCATTTGGAAAAAAATATCATACGGGCGTAGCAGGTGCCTGGTACAATTATAACGATGGTCAGCAGCATCAAGTCTGGTATGATGACTCCACAAGTCTAGCCACAAAATACCAATATGCTGTAGATATGGATATTAAGGGCATTGGTATCTGGGCGCTCGGTTATGATGGTGGACGCCCGGAAATATGGGGTGGTCTGAGCGATATTTTCGGTGCTACTGCAGCTCCACAGCCCTCTAGATATTTTACCGTAAAGAATGTGGGGGATGGGTCGGTCTTAGTGAAATGCGCAGTTTCAACCTTCACAGATCAGTATAAGGCATATACAAGCTCAGACGGAGTTACATTCACGCTTACAGATAGTTCAGCGACGCCAGAGATCACACTTGGTAATCTGGGGGATGGGCAACTAGTCTATGTGAAAGTTCGAAATTCAAACAGCTTTGGCGACAGTAACTTTTCTGAAGTTTTAGCTGTCACTGTTAGCACCCAGCATGCATCAAGTATTCTCGTCGTTCAGGGCTTTGAAAGAACCTCAGGAACCGTTAATAATTTTGATTACATCATTGAACACGGATCGGCCATTTATGCCAGCAGTCGATTGTTTGATGCTGCCAGCAATGATGCTGTTGAGGCAAATACCATAGATCTATCTGATTATGCAATCGTAGATTGGATCAGTGGGGAAGAAGCGAGCAACACCGTTTCATTCTCACCCATAGAACAACAACGGATTAAAGACTATCTGGACCAGGGTGGCCGAATCTTTATTTCTGGTTCTGAGATCGGATTTGATCTTGTAGAAGTCGGTAGTTCTGATGATATTAGTTTTTACCAGAATTATTTCAAGGCAGATTATATCGATGACGATACCCAATCCTACGCAGTATCGGGAGTAAGCAGCGGCATATTTTCTGGTCTTTCAGGGGTAGCATTTGACAATGGGTCGCAGGGAACCTACGATGTGGATTTTCCTGATGGCATCAAACCCTATGGCGGTTCCTTGAATAATCTTCGTTATGATGGTGTTGATTATACGAGCAAGGGAGGCGCTGGTATTCAGTATCTTGGAAGATTTAGTGAAAGCTCAGCTTTAGGTGGTATCGTTTACCTCGGCGTCGGTTTTGAGTCGATCTATCCGGAGTCAGCCCGAAATGCTATCATGTCAGCGGTACTAGACTATTTGGAGACTTCAGTTGATGTGGATGTCCCTGCACAGCGTCCAGACGAATTTCGAGTGTCAAAGGCTTACCCTAATCCTTTCAATGCTTCATTTGTCGTAGACGTCCATTTAGAGAAGACAGCTGACTTGACATTAAGTATATACAATTTGAAGGGACAATTAGTGCAGCGTATTAAACCACAAGTCTCACAGGGTACAAATCAAATCACAGTTGCTAATCTTGATCATTCAATACTCAGTTCTGGTGTATATATTCTCAAGGTTGACAATGGATCTCAATTTTATACACAAAATATTACTTACTTGAAATAGGAGTAGAAATGAAGTCAAATCTTAGATTCTTATTACTCGGATCGCTTTTTCTTGGTATGTGGTCCTGTGCCACTTCACCGTCGGGTCAACCCATAAGCGACGTTCCTGGTCCCCACGAAGAGCAACAACGTGAGCTGGGAAAAATGGATGTCTCACAAGAGAAGATAATCGTTCATACTGGTCTAGATGTTTTGGAGAAAATGGAATTTGAACCGCTCTTTGGTAAGCATGTTGGCGTGGTAACCAATCACACAGCGGTGAACAAAACAGGAATCCACCTTGTCGATTTATTGAATACTCGCGCGGAGATACAGATGAAGGCGATCTTTGCACCAGAGCATGGATTTCGGGGCGAGGAACAGGGGGGTGATGCCATTATTGATGGAGTAGATTCAAATACAGGAGTTCCAATTTACAGTTTATACGGTCCACAGCGTGAACCTAATCCTGAAATGCTCGAGGGTATCGACATATTGCTTTTTGATATTCAGGACGTTGGTACACGTTTCTACACATATATCTCTACCATGGGGTATGTTCTGGAGGCTGGCGCCAAATATAATATACCAGTTATGATACTTGATCGTCCCAATCCCATTGGTCGTCGGATCAACGGAAATGTTTTGGACGATGGTTTTGAAAGTTTTGTTGGACGGTATAAAATCCCCATTCGATATGGCTTATCCATGGGAGAACTGGCCAGGATGATCGTAGGTGAGAAGATGATCCCTGGTCTTGAGTCATTGGAATTGCATGTAGTTGAGTGCGAAGGATGGACTGGTGAAAGCTATTGGCAAGAGACAGATCTTACCTGGTTGCCACCATCTCCAAATATGCGTAATACAAATGAAACACTCACCTATCCAGGTCTTTGCCTGTTGGAGGGAGTAAGAATTAATGAGGGGCGTGGGACAGAGTTTCCTTTCGAATATATTGGCACACCCTACATGGATGGAAAACTTCTAGCCAGGGAGCTTTTATCAACTGGACTGAAGGGGTTTACTGTAGAACCAGTTACATATACACCTGTTGATATGCCAGGTGTGGCAATGAATCCACTTTTTGAAGGTGAAGTCGTCAATGGGGTCAAAATTGTTGTCACCGATCCCGATCAATACAAAGCTGTCGATTTTCTGATTCACTTGCTGGTAATCACAAAGAAGCATTATCCTGAGGACTTTGGATGGCGCAGAGCAACAGGTCCAGATCGTCTATGGGGTGGTAAAAGTCTACGAGAGATGGTTGACGCCGGAAATACCGCAGAGGAGATCATTGAAACATACCAAGCTGAACTGGCTGCCTTTAAGCTGATTCAAGAAAAGTATTTTATTTATCCAAATTAAGCTGTTTGCTGGAACTTGTATCGCAAGCTATCAATGAAGGAAATACCTATGAGTAGTGAAAACACCACTAAAAAACAATCTGCCTGGACCTGGATTCCCTCCCTCTATTTTGCTGAGGGTATTCCATATATCATCGTCATGTTTGTTGCCAGTGATATGTATAAGACACTTGGGGTTCCAAATTCAACGCTAGCCTTCTGGACCGGTCTACTATATCTGCCCTGGGTGATCAAGCCACTGTGGAGTCCCTTTGTCGATATGTATTCCACAAAGAGGAACTGGATCTTCTGGATGCAATTATTGCTAGCAGTCATGTTTTTTGGTGTTTCTCTTGCACTGCACCTACCCTGGTGGTTTCCCATGACGATCTTCTTTTTGTGGGGAATGGCAATTTCATCTGCCACCCATGATATTGCTGCGGATGGATTCTATATTCTAGGTCTGAATGAGCATGATCAAGCCTTCTTCACTGGTATCCGTTCTACCTTCTATCGTCTGGCGATGATTGCCGGACTTGGTCTGTTAGGGATAATCACGGGTCTGATCATCGACAACACCGGTCTTGAGACCGTCAAAGTGGACATTCATTCCGTACCTTCAAGTGAGATCACCGAGGTGATCACCGAAGCAGATCTCATAATCCCAGAGAACAATAGTGGAGACTCCAAAATCCTTATCTATCCGAGGGATATCAAGGTTCCACTTCCTGGTGGAACCCTAGACTCTACCAACATTTATTTTTTCCTATCAGCTCCACCTGAAGAAAATGTAGTCATGAGTTTTGGTCAAAAAAAGGGCAGCCAGGATATAAGTCTGATCACTTCAGGTATTTTGGAGTTTGATGCGAGCAACTGGAATATTCCCCAAAAACAAACGCTTAAAGTGATGGGGAATTTAAAGACACCTGCAATGGCCAAGTTTGAAGCGAAAGCAGGGAATGTGCCCTTTGGTTGGTCTGTTTCGATTGCATTTTTAGGTGGACTATTTGTCATTTTCGCCCTGTACCACAAATATATGTTACCTCGACCGGTGCGTGATATTCAAAAGGACCCCGCTAATGAAAAGGATTCATATGTGGAGATTTTCACCTCCTTCTTTAAAAAGGAGGGTATCGTAGCATCAGTCTCCTTCATGTTACTCTATCGCTTTTCTGAAGCACAGCTCACCAAAATGGCTTCACCCTTTTTATTGGATGCCAGAGAGAGTGGTGGATTGGCCTTATCCCTGACAGAAAAAAGTTTTGCCTATGGGACCGTCGGTTTGCTGGCCCTGGTAATTGGTGGTATCAGCGGTGGTATCCTGGCTTCCCGACATGGCTTAAAGAAATGGATATGGTGGATGGCGCTGGCTATCAATATACCCAATACGGTCTATATATTTATGTCCTATACAATGCCGTCAAATCTGGTCGTCATCAATTCGATGATCGCCATTGAGCAGTTCGGATATGGATTCGGATTTACGGGCTATATGCTGTACATGTTATATGTAGCTGGGCAGGGAAAACACGAGACAGCCCATTTTGCACTGACAACTGGCTTTATGGCCTTAGGTATGATGATTCCTGGTATGATAAGTGGCTATATCCAGGAATTCCTGGGTTATCAGCACTTCTTTATTTATGTCATCCTGTGTACGATACCCAGTTTTATAGCTTTATATTTTATCAAAATTGATTCTGGGTTTGGCAAAAAAGTAGAGGCAAAGGCATAGACGCTTAGACATCAGCTGAAAGTCATATTATGACACCTTCGAAAGGCAATTAAGGACATGGAATCTTTACACTTCATCGACTATAGCGTCATCATCTTTTTCTTCCTGATTATATTTGGAATTGCTGCTTATTATACTCGCAGGGCGGGAGAGAGCACCAAGGAATTCTTTTTATCCGGTCGCAATATGCCTTGGTATATCGCCGGGACTGCCATGGTTGCCACCACCTTTGCTGCAGATACACCTCTAGCTGTGACTGAGTTGATCGCCAGAAATGGTATCGCCGGAAACTGGTTGTGGTGGAACATGGCCATAGGCGGTATGCTAACTGTCTTCTTCTTTTCCAGACTCTGGCGGCGAGCCAACATCATGACGGATGTTGAGTTTGTTGAATTACGTTATTCGGGGAAAGCCGCAGCAGTATTGCGAGGGTTTCGAGCTGTCTATCTCGGTCTATTTATGAATGCGATTGTCATGGGTTGGGTTAACAAGGCTATGGAGAAGATTTTCAAAGTAACCGTCCCTGAATTTGATCCCTTTTTGTTAGTCGTGATTGCCGCTTTTATCATTGCGATCTATGCCTCAGCCTCTGGCTTACTTGGCACAGCACGAACTGATAGTTTCCAGTTTATTTTCGCTATGGTGGGTTGCATTGTGTTAGCAGTCATCGTGGTTCAACTTCCTGAAATCGGAGGAGTTGTCGCCCTACAGGAGAAGTTGTCTCCACAAGTTCTAAATTTTTTCCCTCAAATTGGAGCAATCACCACAAAAGGTGTTACCGGCGGCGTCTTTGCCCTCTCACTAGGTGCCTTTTTCGCTCATATCGGTCTTCAATGGTGGTCTAGCTGGTATCCTGGATCTGATCCAGGTGGTGGCGGATATGTTGCCCAGCGCATGATGTCTACCAAGGATGAGAAGAATAGCCAACTCGCCACCTTGTGGTTTACCGTAGCCCACTACACCTTACGTCCCTGGCCATGGATCATTGTTGCTCTGGCAGCCCTGGTAATATTGCCAAGAGCCCAGAGTCCAGAGCTCATCGAAGTTGAGAATCCTGCCTTATATCAACAGGTAGTCCAGGCTTACGATGATAAAGTGAACATCTTTAATGGTGATCCCGCATATGACTCAGCAGAATTTCAAGCAATGTACGAGAAATATGAAAATACCGTCGATCCTGGGGTTATGTATCCCAAACTCATGATGCGCTATTTGCCTCCAGGACTCTTGGGACTATTGATCGCTGTGTTTCTGGCAGCGTATATGTCTACCATTTCCTCCCAATTAAACTGGGGAGCTTCCTATCTAATAAATGATCTGTACCGTCGGTTTATGCGTCGTGATGCAGATGAGAAGCACTATGTCATGGTGTCCCGCATGGCCATTTTCTTCATGACCATTGTCTCGTTATTGATTACACGATTATTTTTAACCACTGTCTCTGGAGCATGGGAATTTATAATTAATGCCAGTGCTGGTATGGGTGCCGTCTTAATCCTGCGTTGGTTCTGGTGGCGTATTAATGCATGGTCTGAAATCTCAGCCATGATTGCCCCTTTGGTTATTTACCCGATAGCTCGTTGGGGTTTTGGTTTGGAATCGCCCATTACACTCTATCCCATCGTCTTTGGTACGACCATCGTCTGGCTAGTCGCAACCTATATTACCAAACCGGTTGATGAAACTCATCTCACTGCATTTTTTCGACGAATTAGACCCGGCGGAATCGGATGGAAACCAATCAAAGCACTTGCGCCTGATGTCATTCAAGACACTGGATATGGATTAACATTTATAAACTGGATATTGGGTGTTGTCCTCATCTACGCATTTTTGTATGGATTTGGACAGGTCATATTCAAAAACTATCTCGTAGGATTCATGACTGTAGGGCTAGGTATAATTACTGGCGTTCTGATCAACTATAATCTTAAAAAGGTATCTGGGGGCGCTTAGGTATGAAAAAGTCAAATACTGTATCGCTGGCGATTGGCCTGGATGTGGAAATTCACAATCTCAAAAATTACAGTATGAGTTGTTATTAATATAGAGCAATTGCAGTACACTCAGGCGACGACTTGAATCGTCGCCTAGAGGATCAACAGCCATCCTTGCGAAGGTTTAAAACCTTCGCAAGGGTTTCTCATTGAGCCCCCGCAGGATTCTTCAAGCAATTTGTGCAGCCGATAATTTGCTTCGCATACTGAATGAACAGCCTATATTGATCACGAAGTCTTAACATCTCAGAAGAATAAAAAAACAATGACAGTGACAGTTTGTGCTGTGATTGAATACAGGAGGACTACTCATGGATAAAACCAGAAAAGGTATCTGGGGCTGGGCAATGTATGACTGGGCCAATTCAGCTTTTGCCACCACAGTCATGGCTGGATTTTTCCCAATATTTTTTAAAGGTTACTGGAGTGCTGGGGCGGATGTCAATGTCAGTACCGCCCAATTAGGAGCCGCTAACTCTATCGCCAGTCTCATCGTTGCATTAATGGCTCCCATTCTGGGTGCTATCGCTGATAAAGGCTCTGCCAAGAAAAAATTCCTGATCTTTTTTGCTTATCTGGGTGCCTTAATGACTGCAGGTCTATTCCTCGTACAGGAAGGTAATTGGCAGATGGCTATCTTCGTTTATGTCATGGGTATTATCGGATTCTCAGGGGCCAACATATTTTACGATGCACTGCTTCCCAGTGTAACCTCTGAGAAAAATATTGATCGTATTTCCGGTCTCGGTTTTGGTATGGGATATCTTGGAGGAGGCGTTCTATTTGCCTTGAATGTAGCTATGACACTATTTCCTGAGACCTTTGGACTTTCCGGTGCAGCTCAAGCTGTCCGTATCTCCTTCCTGTCTGTGGCAATCTGGTGGGGTCTCTTCACCTTATTCACCATTTTCTGGGTAGAAGAAAAGAAAATCGTAAATAACCTTGGCGTGGTGGCCACAATCAAAGCCGGTTTCCAGCAATATCTGGATACCTGGAAAAAAATCAGGCATCTACAGACCGTCTCCATATTCTTATTGGCCTATTGGTTCTATATCGATGGAGTTGACACGATCATTCGAATGGCAGTGGACTATGGAATGTCCATCGGCTTCGAATCAAATGACCTTATTATAGCACTGCTTATTACTCAATTTGTAGGATTCCCTGCAGCCATTGTCTTTGGTCGGCTGGGTGAAAGATGGGGAGTAAGAAAATCTATCTATCTGGCAATATTCGCTTATATCATCATAACCTTCTATGGTGTTCTCATGACCAAACCTATTGAATTTTATGCTTTGGCCATCGCCATTGGACTGGTTCAGGGAGGTATACAGGCTTTGAGTCGTTCCTACTACTCCAGATTGATTCCAAAGGGTCAAGAGGGTGAATTTTATGGTTTCTACAATATGCTTGGAAAATTTGCCGCTATCCTGGGTCCACTCCTGATCGGTGTGGTTGGTCTGACCATCAAAGGGACTCTTGGTCCACTGGCAAATACTCCGGAGCAGCAGTTGGCCATTGGTCAGATCGCCTCTCGCTGGGGTATTGGATCTGTGGTGATACTTTTTATTATCGGCGCCATCCTATTCAAGTTCGTTGATGAGGAAGAGGGAAAACGTGAAGCTGCTTACATCGAAGAGCATTCACCTTAAGGAACTCCAAGAGTTTGAATTAAGCCCCGGTTTCCATCGGGGCTTTTTTATTTTTGTGACTGGCGAAGTGGTTATATTTGGGCTGAGAGGAATTCAAGAGAAATGAAAATTGATGAAATAGTACATTTACCAGTGGGAGTCGCTATACGCTGGGATGATGGAGAAGAAAGTCTAATAGACTTCCATAAATTAAGAGATGCCTGTCCCTGTGCCAACTGCTCAGGAGAAAGTGATCTCTTTGGACATAAAACGTTTGGCGTGCCGACCTTAAAAACGGATAAGACCTATGAATTAAAGTCTTTCCTCTGGGTGGGACATTATGCCATCCAGTTCTACTGGGCAGATCGTCATGACGCTGGAATTTATACACTTCAATTGCTCAGGAAACTTGGTTCGGGGGAGGAGTCAGAAAGTGAGTGATCAGCATGATTCAGATTCGATCTATAGAATCATTATTGGGATAGTGATCGTTCTGACCCTGTTCTGGGTGGGGCGTGTCATCCCTGCCATATTCCAGGAGGAATCACTGAGTGGGGGCGAGCAGTTACTGATCGGAGGGATGATCATTCTGTCGCTAATAGGTGTTATCTATGTGTTTATTCAAAAGCAGAACAGAGAGCAGAATGAAAACTTCAGGAGAGAAAAATGGTAGAATGGTACACAACTGAGACAGTCGCAGGGAAAGAAATAGCTGAACATCTAGGTGTTGCCACTGGAAGTACGATCAGAGCCAGAAATATCGGACGAGATATTGTCGCCGGTCTAAGAACGTTGGTTGGTGGAGAATTGCCGGAATATACAGAAATGATGGCGCATGCTCGGAATCAGGCTGTGGAACGAATGCAGCAAAAGGCCGCAGATCTTGGTGCTGATGCCATCATGAGTGTCAGGTTTTCTACTGCCATGGTCATGCAGGGCACGGCAGAAGTAATGGCCTACGGTACGGCAGTTAAATTCAAATAGACTGTCTTGACGAAAACCCTCACGAAAGAGGAACTTCTCGGCATGGTGACTGAGAAGAGGGCCAATACCATTCAACGTGTTGTGAATCAACGTCAGTTGGATCTCACCCTCGTTGTTGAGAATATCCATGACCCACACAATGTAGCTGCCATATTTAGATCTGCCGACGCAGTTGGTATTGATGAAGTTCAGCTACTTTATACAAAAGAAAAGTTCCCAGATCTGCACCCAAAAGTGACCGCTTCTGGCGCAAAATGGGTCAAGCAAAAGCCCTACAATGATCCCGAACTGCTAGCATCGGATCTCAAATCCAGAGGATTCAGACTCTATACAACAAATCTGAGCATCGATGCTATATCCATCCATGACGTTGACTGGACTGAACCTTCAGCCATAATTCTGGGAAATGAGAATCGAGGCGTCTCATCAACGATGACGTCCATGGCAGATCAGAACATAAACATTCCTATGTTTGGAATGGTTGAAAGTCTGAATGTTTCTGTGGCAACTGCCGTCATTCTTTTTGAGGCTTGCAGACAGCGTAATTTGAAAGGCAAGTATCCGAATGCTGATCTGGATGAAGAATGGATCGATAGCACAATAGTCGATTGGCTACGTATAAATCACCCTTCTACTTAACCCGACAAGACAAGAGGAGCATCGAACTGTTCAAGTTCAATTTGTCGTTTTAATTCCTAATTCACAATATCGTTTCAAAAAAGATACCTCCTTTGCTTGGATCTGGCAGGAGAATCGAAAGAAACAGGGTAGTTATTAAAGAGATTGGCAATTGGCCCATATCATTGCAGTTTGTCAGTAACCACATAAGGGAATCTGTATTGCACTACCTATCAAAATCTAAATCGAACTATTTCCATGGACAACAGTTCATGCTGTTGCTTCTGATGCTGGGGCAATCCCTCTTACAAGCAGCCCCAGAAAATACTCCTCCTCGGACGATGCCTAATATAGGTAAGATTGCCTACATCAATGAATCACAGGGTCGGGATGCGATTTTTATCAGAGACGCTTCTCAGGTGGATGTGATTTTTACCTGTGACTTTGGAAATGAAATAATTCTTACACCCTCGGTGAGCTCAGACGGAAAATTCATTACTTTTTTGGTGGATAATGGTCGCAATCAAAAAACAATCCATATTTTAGGACCCCTGGAGAAGGTGGACGAGAAGTGGCAAGCAAACGATCTTCTGGTCATGATGATAAGAGGTGGCGCCTGGCCAGTGGTGAAAGATCATAGATCAGTCTACATATCCATGCCAGATCAGACTTCATTGACCCTGAGCAGATCATCTGATATTTATTTGATAAGTCCTGAGAAAATTCAGCAAATCACATACAGTACGGACCTCATATCACATATATGGCCATTGGTAAATTCAAATTCTGATAAACTCATCTATCGTGAGGTCCCCCTCTATGATGAGAAAGGAGAAACAAGCCAAGCCATTAGATCTAGAATAATTGATCTTAAATCAGGAGCTAGCTCTGAACACTTTGTGGATCAGTCTGTTTTTCTGGAGCAATGGACCAGAGCAGGAGAGATCTTGTTTTCATTAAAAGAAAACGATGATAATGGTGATAGAATTTACGCATTGTACAACCCTGCAACGAGGGAAGCTCGAGAAATATACCGCGGCAATTCAAGACAGGGTTCACTGTCAACTGATTCGCGATTCCTGGCCACGATTCGCCCCGCTTATCCAGGCAGTGCAAACTTCGATATCTTTGTTTCTGACCTGATTTCCAACACAGAATTTAATCTTACACAATCACCAAAACAGAGTGAAAGTCTGATTGCTTGGATTGAATAGCCTGGTTCCTCTCAAAGTAAAATAGATAACTCGAATAAAAATATTGAATTACCCTCATGGTGTACTCACATGGGGGGTGGATTTATTCCGGGGTGAAATTCATATCCTAATCTCCTTATTATTCCTTCTTTTAACAGCATAAACCTTGAGTAGCAAGCGCCCGAAATTATATTGCATAGCTCTATTAAATTAGCATCTCAAAAGAGAGGATATTCGCATTCATGACTGCCAAAATCGGAATCATTGCTGAGCATAAAACGGGTGAGGGGCGCATACCCTTAACACCATCTCAAATAATGAAAATTCACCAGGATAATGATCAATTAAGTATCATTGTTCAACCCTCGGAACAACGCGCATTTCATGATGAGGAGTTCTGCGCGCTGGGAATTGATATGTCCAAGGATCTGAGCAAGGCCAACCTGGTCATCGCAGTGAAGGAGATCGATATCAAGGATTTGTACCCAAATCAGGCATATCTCTTCTTTTCTCACACGGTCAAGGGACAGGAATACAATATGCCCATGCTGAGGCACATCCTTGATGTGGGAGCAACGCTCATCGACTATGAATTGATCAGCGATGCTCAGGATCGTCGTTTGGTATTCTTTGGCCGCCATGCAGGTTTGGCGGGGATGGTTAACTCACTCTGGTCATATGGTCAGAGGTTGAAAGCTCTGGGAACCGACAGTCCATTCCTCAGGATCAAACAGGCGCAGGACTACGCCGATCTAAAGGATATTAAGGCTTCGCTGCAAGAATTGGGACCTGATATTAATACATGGATGGCTGACAAACCTGCCCTGGTGGTTGGGATCACAGGCTATGGAAATGTTTCGAAGGGCGCTCAGGAGATCCTGGATATTCTTCCCCTCGTTGAAGTGACCGCTGAAGAACTCCTCAGGACTGAACTTTCCACATATCAGGGTAAGATTGTTAAGGTCGTCTATAAAGAAGAGGATATGTTTGAACCTCTAGATGCTACCGCCTCCTTTGAGCTGCAGGAATACTTCACTCAGCCCCATCTCTATCAGTCAAAATTTTACAATTATCTGAGCAAAATGAACATTCTGGTAAATTGTATTTATTGGAATACGGATTGTCCCAGATTGATCACCCTGGAAGAAATAAAAGCACACTATCGAGACAGTGCATCACTGCTCGTGGTAGGGGACATCACTTGTGATATCGATGGTTCTATTCAGTTTAATGTTGGGTCAACCCTGAGTCCGGACCCCGTCTATATATATGATTCGGAAACAGGAGAAAAGATCATGGGTTTCACTGGGAATGGTCCAGCCCTCATGGGTGTTGATATTCTTCCAGCTGAGCTACCAAGAGAGGCATCAGAATCATTCGGAGAAGCCCTCTTACCCTTCGTGTTTGCCATGGGAAGCTGTGATTATAGCACATCCTTTAACGATCTGGAGCTACCGCCTGAGATTAAAAAGGCTGTCATAGCGCATCGCGGACATTTGACACCAAATTATCAATACATTGAACAATTTTTGAAAGCCTAAATTCCTATGCCAAAACACGTACTGATCCTGGGTGCCGGACATGTTTCCCAGCCGCTTATCGACTACTTATTTGAACAAACCGACTACAAGATCACTATTGCAGATATCCGTGAAGAAAATGCAAAAAAAGCTATAGGTGGCAATGTTCGTGGGAAAACAGCTGCTCTCGATGTAAATGAATCGGAGCATCTGGGTCAATTAGTAAAAAATGCAGACCTGGTTGTCTCCTTACTGCCATATGCGCTACATGGACTGGTGGCAAAGCACTGTCTTAAAGAGGGCAAGCATATGGTGAACGCTTCTTATGTCTCGGATGAGATCAGAGCCCTGGATGAGCAGGCCAAGGCCAAGGGCATTTTAATTCTGTGTGAAATGGGTTTGGATCCCGGTATTGATCACATGTCAGCGATGCAGGTCATCCACTCAATCCAAGCCAGGGGCGGAAAAGTAACTGAATTTATATCGGTTTGTGGTGGTTTACCGGCTCCAGATGCCAATGATAACCCATTTGGCTACAAATTCTCCTGGAGTCCCAAGGGTGTGCTGTTGGCAGGGAAAAACTCTGCCAGGTATATCGAGGATAGTGAACCCAAAGAGATCAGTGCAGATGATTTATTCCACACGACGACATTGATGAATATCGATGGCCTCAACTTGGAGGCTTACCCAAACCGTGATTCCATTTCATACGAGGAGAATTATGGTTTACAGGATATCAATGTGCTCATGCGAGGAACATTGCGCTACGCGGGTTGGCACGAGTACATCCTCGCTTTAAAAGCTCTAAATTTATTGGAAGTGACGAAGCTTACTGCAGGTAAAAGAAGCTTTGCAGAACTTCTTGCAGAACTGAATGGATTCGATGTAGCGAATATTCTCATGGATGTCTCCAGTAAATTGAACATCCCGATCGATCACAATGTGATCAAGGCTCTGGAATGGCTGGGTCTTTTTGATAGCCGACCACAGACATTTGAAGCTACCACGCCTATCGATGCCCTGGCAAAATTGATGAGCCAAAAAATGGCCTATCAGCCAGGTGAACGTGATATGGTGGTGCTCCAACATCGATTTAAGGCAAGCTTTGCTGATCATGATGAAGAGATTCGTTCAACCCTTATTGACTATGGTGTTCCAAATGGAGATAGTTCCATGGCCCGCACTGTTTCATTGCCCCTTGCCATCGTGGTCAAACTTATCCTTGAAGGAAAAATCGATCTTACAGGCGTCCAAATTCCTGTTGATCCCGAGCTATATGAGCCAGTATTGGAAGCACTAAGCACCGTGGGAATCTCCTTCAAAGAAGAGCTTGTGAGACTCTAGAGAATGATGTATACAGAAATAATAACCAATTGTAGATTTAATAAATAGTAATGAGGTAGATATGGAATTTTTGAAAGAACTTGGGATTGAAGAATTTAATGCCGGAGCCTCTATTGGCGCTGGTGAATGGTTGGCAACTGGGGGAGATGACGTCCTGAAATCATATAACCCTGCAACGGGTGAGTTGATCGCAAGTGTTTACCAGTGTGATGTGGACTCCTACGAAAAAGTAGTTGCTGCCTCTGTTACCGCATTCAAGGAATGGCGACAGGTTCCAGCTCCAGTCCGCGGTGAATTGGTGAGGAAGATGGGTGTTGCCCTGAGAGAGAAGAAAGATGCCCTGGGTAGTCTGGTTTCCCTGGAAATGGGAAAGATCAAGCAGGAAGGTGATGGCGAAGTTCAGGAGATGATCGATATCGCAGACTTTGCTGTCGGTCAATCCCGAATGCTTTACGGAAGCACCATGCACTCAGAAAGATTCCAGCATAGAATGTATGATCAGTATCATCCACTCGGTGTTGTCGGTGTTATCTCAGCCTTTAATTTCCCTGTGGCCGTCTGGGCCTGGAACTCCTTTCTAGCGGCAATTGCTGGAGATATAACGATCTGGAAACCTTCCTCCAACGTTCCCCTCTGTGCGGTTGCTATACAGAAGATCTGTAATCAGGTGCTGGAAGAAAATGGCTACCAGGGTATCTTTAACATGGTAATCGGCCGTGGATCAACCATCGGTGAGCGTCTGATCAATGATAAACGAATCCCTCTGGTTTCCTTTACAGGCTCCACACCTATGGGTCGCCATGTTGGTGAAGTTGTCGCAAAACGTTTCGGAAATACCATTCTTGAATTGGGTGGCAACAATGCCATCATCATTGACGATACAGCTGACATGAATCTGGCTATCCCTGCTACAGTTTTTGGTGCCGTGGGAACGGCCGGACAACGCTGTACCTCAACGCGAAGAATCATCATCCAGGAAAATATCATGGATGATTTTGTCGAACGTCTTACAAAAGCCTATGGGCAGGTACGTATTGGCAACCCACTGGAAGAGGGAACTCTAATGGGCCCACTCGTGGATGCTGGTGCTGTTGAAGTCTTTGAGCAAGCCATGCGTGAGGTTCATGAAGTAGGCGGTAAAGTTGTCGCAGGCGGAAATGCCATAAGAGACAAGGACGGTTTTTTTGTTGAGCCCACCATTGTGATCGGAGAAAATCATTGGGAGATCATCCAGAAAGAGACCTTTGCACCAATTCTTTACATCATTCCCTTCAAAACCATCGAAGAAGCGATTGAGCTTCATAATGCGGTGCCCCAGGGTCTCTCATCTGCCATGTTTACCATGAATGTCCAACACGCTGAGACTTTTCTATCCCACATCGGCTCTGATTGTGGAATTGCCAACATTAACATCGGGACCTCTGGTGCTGAGATCGGTGGTGCTTTTGGTGGCGAGAAAGAAACTGGTGGTGGTCGCGAATCAGGTTCCGATGCATGGAAAGCCTATATGCGTCGCCAGACCAATACAATTAACTGGAGTAAAGATTTACCACTGGCCCAAGGGATCTCCTTCGATCTATAGAGTGGAGGGGCTCCTCTGGAGCGGACTCAATTAAATCGTGGATAAAGGGAAACTATATATCGTCTCTACACCTATTGGAAATCTGTCCGATTTTACTTTTCGCGCAGTAGAAACCCTTAGAAATGTTGAATTGATCGCTACCGAAGATACGCGGGTATCTGGTGTTCTTCTCAAGCATTATGATATTGAAACATCCATGTTGCCGTATCATGATCACAATAAGGTTCAGGTGACACCTGGTCTTCTAAGCAAACTAGAGGCTGGGGATGATATAGCTCTTATTACTGATGCAGGAACTCCTTTGGTCAGTGATCCAGGATTTTATTTGGTCAGGGCTGCAATTAAGGATAACATTGAAGTCGTTCCTATTCCAGGAGCATCAGCAATGTTAGCAGCACTGGTAGCAGCCGGCTTACCCTCCGATCGATTTACATTTGAAGGTTTTCTTCCGCGAAAGAAGGGGCGTCAGACCAGATTCAAATTGTTAGCTGAAGATACCAGAACCATTATTCTGTATGAATCTCCCCATCGGGTAGCCAAAACTCTCAAGGATATAGGAGAATACATGGGAGATAGGGAAGTCGTCATTGCCCGGGAAATAACCAAGAAATTTGAAGAATTTATCAGAGGAACCGTCTCAGAGATCAGGGAACAGTTGGATACACGTAGCATTAAAGGTGAGGTGGTTATCATGATAGGAGGGAACAAAAAGTGACATCTGAAAATACTTTTGAATATGCCCGGGACGATTTCAACTATCCCAGATTTATTCAGAACCTGTTGAAAAAAGTCTTAAATATTGTTATCGCCAAGGTGCAAGACACCAAAATGCAGCCTACTACCTTAAGTAAAATAAAGGCAAGTATGCTTGTAGGTTCGATACTGTCATTATTTATGGGATTTTACCTCTTATCGTCCCTATTTATCGCTATCTGGCTATTTCTGGATCAGGTGCAATTGCATCTATTTGTAGATCGCAAAGTGCCTGCCAGTCGTTTCAAGCACCTGATAGAAGAGATACCGCTTATTCTGGGTCTTGCCTTCCACATGTGGTTTGAAGGACATATATGGACCGGTTTGGCCGCTATTGGGGGTATATCTGGACTGTACTTGCTAACCAACCTGCAGATGAAATATGATTTGATGGCTATCAATATTCCTAAGCTCTACTTTTTACGTTGGGATAGAATGGGCATTATCTTCCTGTTTACCCTACTTGGAGCCTGGCCAGGGGAACGCGCCTATTTATTCGTTGTACTCCTGAGTTGGTTTTTATTAGCTTTAAGCTACTATGACTATATCTGGATTTTGATTCAGCTTGCAAAAAAGAAAAAATGAAAAACGATAAGCCACTATTTATCAGTTTTGAAGGCATTGATGGGTCCGGTAAATCGACCCAATGTCAGATGCTTTACCATGAACTTTTGGATAAGGGCTATGCCGTACACCTTTTTCGCGAACCGGGTGGAACAAGAATATCGGAAAAGATCAGGAATATACTATTAGACAAAAACAATTCTGAGATGAGCCCCATCACTGAAATGTTACTCTACTTTGCCAGTCGAAATCAATTGATCGTGGAAAAAGTGATCCCTGCGCTTACCAGAGGGGAGATTGTCTTACTGGATCGCTTTGTGGATAGTACTATTGCCTATCAGGGCTATGGTCGGGATCTTTCTCTTCAGGATATTTCCAAAGTAGCTGAGGTTGCCATAGGTAATGTACATCCAGATCTTACGATTCTGGTGGATACGCCTCTCGAGACTGCAGAAGATAGAATGGATAAACGGGAGTTAGATCGTCTTGAAGCCGAGAATGCTGAATTTAAGCAGAGGACCCGGGAAGGTTATTTGGAATTAGCCCGAAATGAACCCGAACGCTTTATGGTGCTGGATGGTCGTCAAAGTGTAGACTTACTTAAGCAGGAAGTGAGTTCAATGGTTTCAGAGCTTCTAAATCCATGAGATTTGAATTAAGTCATAAATCGTTAGTCGCTTTACTCATAAGTCTATCACTAGCTTCAGCCCTATTGGCACAAACTCATTCGAGTTCTTCACAAGGTGAAGCAGCCATTGACCAAGTCTATCAAACCATTTTGGACCGCTATGTAGCTGAAATAGATCCAAAGAAACTTTCAGACGCAGCCATCAAGGGTATGCTGGATGAATTAGATCCTTACTCACAGCACATCTACAATGATAATTCGCGCAGACTGGATGATATTACCAGAGGTGAATACGGGGGTATTGGTATTCATCTTGGAAAATTGAATGATTCTCTGATTGTCATTTCACCAATGGATGGCACACCCGCTCACCGGCAAGGTATCAGGTCCGGTGACAGGATCGTGAAAATTGACTCCCTGTGGACCAAAGATCTCAATTTTGATGAAGCATCTCAATTGATTCGAGGGAAACAAGGGACCATAGTGCAAATCCTTATTAAACGCAGAGGCGAGAATGAGCCAATCGTGTTTGATCTGGAACGGGAACTGATTAAGGTCCCTGATATTTCCTATTCAGGTATTTTGCGTGATAAGACAGGCTATGTCCGACTATCAAATTTTTCTAAGTATTCCTCGGAAGACCTTGAAAAAGCAGTCCGAAAATTAAATAAAACGCAATTGAGCGCTCTCATCTTGGATTTAAGGGGAAATCCAGGTGGCTTATTGAGCTCTGCGCTTATGAGTGCAGATCTATTTATTGATGAGGATGAACTCCTTCTGGAAACCCGCGGGAGGGTGCAGCAATCAAATAAGAAATATCATTCTCGTCGAAAGGCGATTGTGAATAGGGACCTGCCCATTGGTATCTTGGTAGATGGCGGGTCTGCGTCTGCTTCAGAGATTCTTTCCGGCGTCCTTCAAGATTATGATCGAGCCGTTGTCATTGGTGAGTCCACCTATGGCAAGGGTTTAGTACAGACTGTAACACATTTATCGTCTGAGACACGCCTAAAGCTGACAACGGCCAAATATTATCTCCCAAGCGGTCGTTTAATTCAAAAACGTGAGATCGCGAAAAATATCATCTATGAGGATCTCCCTGAATCTGGTGAGACCTCATTTTACTCCGACAATAATAGACAGTTTGGTGCTGGGGGCGGTGTTGAACCGGATCTGGAAGTTGAAAACTTGAGCCTTAGCGATCTGGAGAGAGAACTGTGGCGCAAAAGGCTATTTTATAAATATGCTCTGGACTATCGCGCCCTCCATCCCGAGCTTATTTTACCGATCGAATTGGAAGATGCTCAGATTGATAGCTTCTACCAGTGGATGGTCGACAATAATTCCTTTCCAGAGACAAAACTTCAACGCTGGATCAAGAAGAGTAATGGTTTAGTCGATTCTAGCAGCACCATTCTACCTGAATTAGAAAATTTGTTCGCTCAATTATCGGAGTTGGAACTCGTTCGTCAACGGGAAGAAATGAAGGCGAATAGAATCCAGATCTTAAGTGGTTTGGAAACTGAAATTGCCAGTGTTGTAGGGGGTAACGGAGCACGTGTGGCAGCCTCTCTGAAACATGATCCTGTTGTCCAAAGGGCAATCGACCTGTTGACCTCAAGCACTGAGGTCAATGAGATATTGGCCGGTACTCCGGCCTCTTCTGAATTCTAAGCTTCTTCCTTTATCTTTAGAGACAAAGTCAAAGACACCTGAGCGAGAATTTCATCGCCATATTTGTCTGGGGCAATAACTGAAATATTGAGCGATTCGTGTTGTCGTTCTCCTGTCGCTTTCACCTTTTGGATAAGCTCAGATATTCGCTGACCATCTTCGCAAATAAATCGGGCATCTCCGTCCACGCGCTTGAGGAAATCTGCCTGAACATCCTTGAATACGAGGCTGAGTCGCAAATCGCTTCTGGAAATCAATTCCATAGCCAAAAGACCTGCAGCCAGGTCTGCCCCTAAAATTAAGGTTCCAATATACATACTCTTCAGGTGATTCATGGTCCGTCTTCTAAGCGGGATACCAATCTCGCAACGTTGCTCACTTAGCTCATGGACATGCGGGCGAGCAAACAGGATCATAGGGATTTTGGTTAGTCCAAAATAGCGAATGAGCGTCGTTTTTTTCCAATTGATCATGAGAATTCCCCCACTTATTAAGAATAACTAAGCACGCGTAGTTATGTTATTTAGCAATTTGTTGATCATATCTAAAAGGTCAGCGCGTCTAAAAGGTTTTGTAATGAATTCATTGCAGCCTACTTCTATACATCTATCTCTATCTGAGGTAAATGCATGAGCTGTGAGGGCGATAATGGGCATTGAGTTATATATTGTCTTGCTCCGAACAAAGCGTGCGAGATCCAATCCATCTTCATCTCCCCGGAGAGAAAGGTCAAGCAGAATAAGATCTATTTTATTAGACCCGAGTTTTTCTTTGGCTTCAAAAACGGATTCGGCAAATGATAGATCAAATTCTTTACGCAGGGTCAATTCTGCTAATTTCCGGGAATTTGGATCATCCTCAACAATGAGTATGCTTGATTTCGAATCAGGTGCAGATTCATGGATTTCATGCGGAGGCTTGATAATATTCGTATTGGGATCGATCTCGAAAATGGAGGAATCCGAATTAACGGGGAAGGTGATAAGAAAGGTTGTGCCCACTTCCTGTTCACTGACCAACTCAAGATCACCCTTTATAAGTTTCAAGTATCGATGAGCCAGCGCCAGGCCAAGTCCAACACCTTGAAAATGCTTCGTGTAGCCTGTACTTTCTTGGGAAAAGGCGTTAAACATTTGATCCTGATATTCCTTCGACATCCCAATGCCAGTGTCTTGAACTCGAACTTTTACCGATTCGGCGGTGATTTCGGTATCAACCTTCACAGAGCCTTCATTTGTGTATTTAATGGCATTATCCACCAGGTTTGATATTGCCTGTGTGGCACAGTAGGCGTCTGCAGGAATCTGAAGTTCCTCATCAGGAATTATAATTTGCAGGTCAAGATTCTTCTCTCTGGCATTCGCCTCAAAATTATTTGAGATCTCTTTTAGAATATGTGAAAGATCAATGGTTTCGATCTTTAGAGTGAAGGTTCCGGATTCAATTTGAGAAATATCCAGAATCTCATGCACGGTTTGCCACAAGCGCTTGCCACTGGCACGAATGATATCAAAATAGGATTTGAGTTCAGTATCGTAGGTGTTTTTAACTTCTTCCTCAATGAGTTCGGTAAAACCGAGAATCGAATTCAGGGGAGTTCTTATCTCGTGACTCATATTGGCGAGAAAGAGAGTTTTTACTTGCTCATTCTTCACTGCTATCTTTTTAGCGGCAATGAGTTCAGTTTCGGTATTTTTGAGGGTGGTGATATCTGTACCATAAAAATGGAGTAAATTTTGGTTTTCGAGAAAGAATCCAGACCAAAGGAGATAAAAACCATCCAGTGATACTTCCCGGGAGGGGATAATGGTTTTTTCTTCCAATGCATTGCTAATATCATCTTTAAAAGCTGAAGGAAGGATCTGGGCAACCTGTGACATATCCAGGTTCATCCTGTCCAGAAGCTGAATACCTGCCGGGTTGATATAACTGGGCACGCCTTTTAGATCGACTTCAACGACTGGCATTGGATTAGTCATGGGGAAAAATGAAAGGCGTTCAATCTCCTGTTGAGCTTGGTGTCGCTCACTGATATCCCTTACCGTGCCCTGGGCACCAATGATCTCTCCATCTCTGTAAATGGGGCTCCCATTGATCTCCATCGGTGTGATAGTCCCTGAAACGTCCTTCTGGGTGATGGGGAGGTTCCGGACACTCTTCCCCTCACTGATCATTTTCAGGGCATTGACAATCTTTGTCGCCTGGCTCTTAAGGGTGAAGGAGTCAAAGTGCTTTCCAATGAGCAATCTGGGATCGATACCAAAAATTGTTTTTACATTTGAACTGATATAACTGATGAAGCCATTGAGCGTGATTTGAAAGGTAATATCAATTGAGGATTCGGCCAAACGCCGGTATTTCTCCTCACTGCTCATAATATTCTCAAGTTGGGACTTAATTGACAAATATGGAGCTAAGATCTCACAGAAGGAGGCTAGACTGGGAAAAATCTCTCGTATTGTGTTAAGGCTGGAATCAGTATCACCTGAAAAAAGAATTGCTCCAATGGATTTATCAGCGCTGCGGATTGGGCAGCCTGCCCATAGCTTTGGTACGGAATCCACGAGCGATTCATCTTGACAATATCCCCGATAATCATCCTCTGAGACCTGCAAGGGCTTTCCTTGCTGGAGTGTTGCCAGCAATGGAGAATTAATGTCATGAAAAGCCTGGGGTTTACTGCTTTCATTAAGATTGGTAGCAAAAGGAAAGGTGATGATACCCTTGTGTGCATCAAAGATGACCATGGCCATTTGGTCGATTGAGCTCGAACCCAAGAGCAGATTTAATGCCTGTTCTGCAAACGCAGATAGCGTTGGAGTGGAATTTAAGAGCTCTGCAAAATTCGAATGAAGCGAAGATGCATCGCCCGCTGTGTAGTGTCCTTCTGTCATGTATCCTAGTCTCTCATTAACTCTTACCACAATCTAAGTGAGATATAGTCAAAAGATGCAATAATATGAAGCGGAACCCCTATAAATACTGAGAAATCTTCGAATTTTGATTTGTGTCACTACTTGATCGGCTGAACCCCTCGACGATAAATAAAGAAGTAGTAATAAATCGATCCTGTGCTGGTTAATCCGAGGCCAATAAGTGACGGAATGAGGGTCGTCATTAATGTGACCACAAAGAAGGCTGCGTAGATCACCATAACGATAATGAGACTCCAGGGGTAGAGCCAGGCTTTGTAGGGTCGATGCACATCAGGGTATTTCTTTCTGATAAAATAAATAGCTCCGAAGACCATGAGATTGAAAACGGTACTGGTTGCTGAGAAAAAGTCAATGATAGTCTCATAGGAATTTGCTGCAGACACGGCAAAGGTTAATAGTACTGTAGCCCAGAGACCTTGTCCAATCAAAGCATTGTTCGGGGTTTTATGTTTTTTACTGAGAACAGCAAATTTTTTAAAAAACATGCCATCTCTCGCCATTGCCTGCAAGGCTCTGGCTTTACATAGGATTTGTGTACTCACATTTCCAAACGTATTCAGCATGACCGCCAGAGAAATGAGGATGCCTCCCGTGGCTCCCAGGGCCACTTTCATGGCATCAGTGGCGACCCATTTGGATTCAGATATTTGAGCTGGCGTTAACTGGAAGAGGTAGGCCGAGTTTGCCCCAAGATACAACACCATGACACCTGCGATGCCGATAAACAGCGAGAGGGGTAGATTCCGGCGTGGATTTTTTACTTCCTCGGCGATATAGGTTGCCCCTTCCCAGCCACTGAAGGCGAAAAAAGCATATCGCAAGGCTGCACCAACGGCCAGGAAAGTTGATCCAGTGAAAGCGTCAGGCAAGAGGGGATTGGCAAAGTTGGACAGAGAACCGGTGGACCAACTCGTAAAACTCACGCCAATGATCCCACCAACGGCGATGACCTTTACAGCACCGAAAAAGTTCTGAATCTTGCCACTCAACTGGACGCCAAATAGATTGACGACGGTGAGCAACCAGATGGTAACAAGGGCGATAAAATAGAGGGTGATTTGTCCAAATGCCTGACCGAAGGCAATGATCCAGAGCGCTTTTAAATATTCACCAAAGATCAAGGCCACGGCGGCAATGGAAGCTGTCTCAGAGACAAAGAACATGGCCCAGCCGCGCAGAAAAGCCCAAAAGGGGTGATACGCCATCTTCAAGTAGACATAGGGTCCACCGGATCGAGGCATCATAGCAGCTAATTCTGCATAGACAACGGCTCCAAATATGGTGACAATACCACCAAGTACCCAAACCAGACCAAATAGAGAGGTACACCCGACCAGTGCCATGATAGGAGCTGGTGTACGGAAAATACCGGAACCAATGATACGGCTAATGACAATAGACACAGCCTCGATCAGACCCAGATCCCGTTTGTATTCGGTGGAATCGCCAAAATCTCTCATCTTACTCAGGTCATGGTTTGTCACGGAATTCTCCTGCAATTGGATTAAAGACGTAATTAATTTGATTTTGGGTGTGAAACAAGGGTGGATATGCTCTTTCTAAAATATGTGGGGAAACGAATGCAAGTTTCGTCGGGAACTTATATAAGCAACGAATAATAAATAATAAAGTATCACTTTAGATTAAGTCAACAATATCTTGATGTGCAGCAATATAAGAGCATTATGCAATGACAATTGACTTGATGTTTACAAACTCGCGAATACCAAAATGGGATAATTCGCGGCCATACCCTGAGCGTTTTATCCCACCAAACGGCATGCGTGGATCTGATACTGTCATCCCATTCACGAAGACTGCACCGCTCTCAATGCGCCTGGCCAGTTTCTCACCTTGCTCAAGGTCTTGGGTCCAGAGAGAAGCGCCCAGTCCAAAATCGGAATCGTTGGCCACTCTGATGGCCTCTTCAGCATTCTTCACCGGGATAATGGCGGAGACCGGACCAAATGTCTCTTCGTGATATAGACTCATACCTGGTTTTACATTTGTAACTACGGTTGCTCCGTAAAAGGCACCGGGACCCTCTACAATACTGCCGCCCAGTAACAGGCGGGCACCCTTTGCCAGGGAAGATTGAACCTGCTCGTGTAGCTCTTCACGAAGATCTGTGCGAGCCATGGGACCAATATCTGTATTTTCATCCAGGGGATCGCCCATGACCATATCAGACATGAATTGGGATTGCTTCTCTTCAAACGCTTTGAGTCTTGATTCTACAACAATAAAACGCTTGGCGGCGATGCAGCTTTGACCTGTATTGATCATGCGTGCTTGCGCCGCTATTTTTGCGCAAAGATCAATGTCTGCATCATCCAGGACTATAAATGGATCTGATCCACCTAACTCCAGGACGCTCTTTTTCAACTCTCGCCCTGCGATTGACGCTACTTCTGAACCAGCGGCTTCACTGCCAGTAAGCGTTACAGCACGAACATGATTATTTTTGATGATACTTTCAACATCAGAGCCTGGAATCATAAGGGTTCGAAAGAGATGTTCAGGAAAACCTGCTTTTAGGAAGATGTCTTCGATTGCCAGAGCACATCCTGGGACATTGGATGCATGCTTTAGCAGACCAGCATTCCCAGCCATGAGAGCAGGAGCTGCGAATCTAAAAACCTGCCAAAACGGAAAATTCCAGGGCATTACAGCCAATACGATACCGATCGGTTCGAAACTGATAAAGCTTTTCGTGGATTCAGTCTGGACAATTTCATCGGCAAGAAAGGATTCGCCGTTTTTGGCATAGTATTCACAAACCAGGGCGCATTTTTCAATCTCTGCTCGAGATTCTCCAATGATCTTTCCCATTTCCAGACTCATGAGTCTGGCGTATTCCTCTTTACCTGATCTGAGTACCATAGCGGTTTCAAGCAGGAGGTGTTTGCGAGATTCAATATCCGTATCACGCCAGGAGAGCCAGGCTTTTTGGGACTTTTCTATGATAGATTTTGTTTCTGCCAAAGTGTGAGTAGGGTAGTCCCTGATCAGAGTTCCGGTAGCTGGATTGAGTGCACGCATAGAAAATTCCCCTCGATATTTAGAAAAATATTTATCGCAAAATATAGAAGGTACAGTTCAAAAAAACCAGAGCTCTGGTTTGGATGTTGTATTAATTGTCGCGGTGAGTTTAAGGTATGGCAGAAACCATAGACCCGTCTCCACCCTTCAAAAGATGTATGAGAACCCGTCATAATCATGCTATTGGCTGCATGTATAGCTACTGTTTCGCCTAGGCATTGGACGCACTTTTCAGATAAAGGCACCGTTTGATAAAAATCACCTGTAGCCTCTCAATGTGACAAAGCTCATGCGAGCATTTAATTAAATCTAATATTAACAAATATATAAGTCTGTGTGATATATAGCATATTGTCATGCATTTCTAAAATCAATTCATTGTAATGCAATAAGTTAGTAACGGTTACTGATAATTGGCATCAAAGCCTTGAACGGAAACATGATAAAGGGTAGAGGCTGTAAAAGTAAAATGAAGACGGCAAGAGAAAAAATGAGGAAGATATTTGAGATGCAGTGGAAACCACTGTTTCTGCTTATCATTTTCTTTGCGCTGAATAACTCTGCTTTTTCTGCCGCTGCTACAGTAACCGTAACTGGTGCCTCATTATCTCCTAGCGCTGCTAACCCCGGTGATACTGAAAAGGGTCTGCTATATATGGATATTAGCGTGACTAAGAATACAGCTACTTTTACTGGTGTCACGATCAATAGGACGGGGACTGGTACTGACGCAGATATTGCTTCAGTAGAGGTGT